>Ga0209249_1000010_pt1 | contig 290698 bp, 381 predicted proteins | sample SaaInlV_200m_DNA_4_FD_184653 | JGI IMG/M metagenome (GOLD analysis project Ga0209249, IMG submission 184653) | Marine microbial communities from expanding oxygen minimum zones in the Saanich Inlet - SI037_S3LV_200m_DNA (SPAdes) (version 2) | ecosystem: Environmental > Aquatic > Marine >... | reverse complement strand
TGTTGTTAATTATGATTTGCCGAATGAGCCTGAGAATTATGTGCATCGGATTGGTCGGACGGCGAGGGCTGGAGAGAGTGGCACTGCTTATTCTTTTTGTTCGGCTGAGGAAAGGAACTATTTGAATCAGATTGAGCGGGTGATTAAGCGGAAGGTTGAGCATGCTGGGCATAAGTGGCATTCGGTTGCGGCTAAGACTGCTGAGGGTGTCGAGGCTAAGCCTAGGCCTAGGAGGCAAGGTATTGGTCGGGGGCGAGGTCGGGATAGGCGGAAGAGTGGGGCTCGTGGAAGGCGGAATGAATCTAGGAGTCGGAGGGGTGGGAAGGTTTCGGGATCTAGGCGGGTTGCTATGGGGCGGACGCGGTCTAGAAGGTAAATACATGTCATTTTGAAGTAGCTACAATAGTAAAGTTTTAAAAAGGTAATCTGAACCTATCTTTTATGATTGAAGATAAAGTGCATGATGAAATAAATCCGTTTTCTATTTGGACGCGGGCGTATGAGGAGAGGTTCGATATAAAGAATAATTTTGAATTAAAGAGCTTTAGTAATGATCAAGATATCCCTAGACATATAGATGTTTCTAATAATGGAGTAATTAATTATGGAGAAAGCAGTAATAAATCTAATATAGAAGAAATTTTGGAGAAATATAGAGATTCTCCAGGTTTTTCTGCTATGCAATTAGGAGATAGGGAGGAGCTTTTTGAACATGTAAAAATTATTTATGATTTAATGTATAAGCATTATATTCTTGGTAAAAAAAACGATTCTACGTTTCCTAGTTATGAATGTTGCCCCTCTGCTCAGAATTTAATGGTGGCTGGTTTGGGTATGGGTTATCCCAATGCTAGTGTTTTGGATAGTGATCATGATCATTGTTATACAGCCTTCCCGTTTTTACTTGGAGAAGAAAAGGGTTTCATTGTCGCTGATCCTACATCGGATCAATTGTGGCATGGAAGTGTTCGTCCTAGAAATCATATATTTGTTGCTAAACATGGAGATTGGGAATATAAAACAAATTGGGCTAGTGGACATGATTTATATCCTGATAATTATATTAACTTAGATTCCCTTAAGAAAAATAAAAATAATTGGTGTAGTTATAATTCAGATATTGATGGATTTTTTGATCGTGTTTTTGAGAACCCCGTTTCTGTTTCTATTAATAAAAGTTAATTCTGTTTGTAAGTAGTTTTTTATAGCGGTTTTATTTTATTTATACATGGTAAGAGTAAGATATTCGTTTGGGAGTCGGCATACTGGTAGGATTGAGAATATTAAGAAGCAGCGGCAGAAGTATCCGAAGATTATGAAGGATGTGATTGCGATTTCGGATATTGTTTTGGAGATTTTGGATGCGAGGTATATTGAAGAGACGCGGAATGTTGAGATTGAGGAGCAGATCTTGAATAGTGCTTTGGTGACACGTAATAATGTACCCTCTAAAAAGGGAACTTCTAAAGAAGTTCCGTCTTCATCGGGCAAGAAATTGATTTATATTTTTAATAAGTGTGATTTGGTTGACCGGAAGGAACTTGAGAAGCGGATTCCTGAATGGATGCGGCCTTATGTTTTTGTTTCGGCGACGCAGGGGATTGGGTTGAATGATTTGAAGGCTCGGGTTAAGATGGAGGCTAAGAGGATTTTGGCGGAGAGGAAGGCGAAGGGGATTGCAGAGGATAGTTCGGTTATTAGAGGGGATGATAGTCCTACTAAGAAAGGAAAGGGAAAGAAGAAGACTCGAGCTGAAGAGAAGACGGCGATTGTTAAGAGGGATGAGAATTGGGGTCGGGTTCATGTTGGTGTTATTGGTGTTCCAAATGCGGGGAAGAGTTCTGTGATTAATTTTATGACTAGGAGGCCTTGCGCGAAGACTGGGGCTAAGGCTGGGTTTACAAAGGGGATGCAGAAGATTCGGATGAGTGAGGGTATACTTGTACTTGATACGCCTGGGGTTATTCCTGAGGACCGGTATACCACGGAGAGGAAGGGGTTCGCGGAGGATGTTAGGATTGGGGCGCGGAGTTATAGTGATGTTCATGATCCTGAGAGGGCGGTTATGTTTTTGGTTCGGGCTGCTCCTGCAGTGGATCCGGAGAATTTGACTGAGAAGGAAGAGAAGGCTGTTGTGGATGCAGAGAAGAGTGCACATGCTATTGATGAGTTTTATGGGATTGATGCTAGAGGGGATGTTGAGATTTTGATTGAGGAGCTTGGTCGGAAGAGAGGGTTTTTGATCAAGGGTGGGGTTGTAGATGAGGATCGGACGGCTCGGATTATTTTGAGGGATTGGCAGGAAGGGCGGATTCGAGTTAGATAGTATGAAGAATTATCATCATTGTGAATTTTAGAATTACGAGTCTTAGGAGGGTTTGTAGTTTAAGGTAAATTATTTTATTAATTCTTCTGGGAAATAATCATATTTAAATTGTTCATGGGCGATTAGGAGTTCTTGTTTATTTAGTCGTCCTGGGAGGAATTTCCTTAAGTCTAGTAAGGTTTTTTGAAGTTCTCCTGCGTTTTTTGTTAGTAGATAAATTATGACGTTGAATTTCCCGATTGCCTTTACTGCCCATAGAGTGTTTTCATTTTTTGATAAAAAGTTGGATAGATTTTTCTCATCTTTTTCTTTGGAGATATTTGTGTTTAGAAGGACGACGTGGAGGTTGTATCCGAGAGCATCGAAGTTTATCACTGGGATGAATTTTATTATTGTGCCTGATTCTTTTAATTTTTTTATCCTGTAGATGATTGCGTCCGTTGAGAGTTTTAGTTTCTCGGCTAATTCAAAGATGGGAAGTTTCGCGTTTTTACTTAGTAAGTTTAATATTTGGATATCCTTTTTGTCTATCTTTTTTATTTTCGTCTTGTTGGATTTTTCGTGTTTGGATTGATTCATTGGTAAGGATTTTGTTGTGAATGTTTTTGATATTGCTAATAATTCGTAATCGAGGATGTTTTGCTCGCTGCTGTTGTTTATCTCATCTAGTATCTTGTCAAGGTTTAAGATACTGTTTGCTACTATTGCTATTTCCAGATCGAACTTTCCGCTAAATTTTAGGACGGCTCTTATAAATGGTTTTTGGATTAGTTTGTCGATGATTTTTTTTTCTAGTTCTGGTGAGGGATTGTTTAGTTTTATAAAGAGATGGTAGTTGTCGTAGCCGAAGTGGGCGATGTTGATTATGGTTCGGTATCCTTTAATGAGTCTTTGTTTTTCGTAGTTCTTGATTCTGTAGTTTATGGAATCTCTTGAGAGGGCTACTTTTTTTGCGACCCTAGTTAGTGGCATTCTTGCATTTTGTGAAATGACTGAGAGGATTTTTTTATCTTTGATGTCTAAAATTATTTCTTTGGTATTTTTATTCTCTAGACATTTCATGCTAGGATAAATCTTATTTATTTTATAAATCTTGCGTTTAATCTGTAATTTTCTATGAGATGTTTCTTGTATATAGATATTATTGATATAGTATGAAAGCGAAACAGAATTTGATTGCGAGGGATGATATGGTTAGACTTGGGAATCTTGTTGAGCTTGGGATGGGGAGTGCTCCGAAACTTTGTTACCATAACTTTGAGCATGAGTTTGAGGCTTTTTCGGCTGCTCGTGGTTACGCGGTTGAGCTGGGGTTGTCTTATGAGGAGCGATTTTGTTTGGAGAGTGGGGCTTTGATTCATGATCATATTGTGATTCCTGGTAGGACTAATAACGAGATTCGGACTGCGGAATTTATGAGAGGGTATTTGCCTGGATTGGGATATTCTAGTGAGAGGGTTGAGATGTGTTGTGATATTATTATGGCGACTGTTATGCCTCAGAATCCTGGTAATTATTTGGGAGAGCTGATGTGTGATTGCGATTTGGATAACTTGGGGCGAGAATGTTTTTTTGATAAAGGAGAGTTGCTTCGGAAAGAGCTTGGGCTTCCATATGGTTTGGGTTTTTTGAAGTTTCAATTGGACTTTATTTGTGGGCACGAGTATTTTACTGACATTGCTCGTACAAAGAGAGATGATGGGAAGGCTTTGAATATCAAGAAGCTTGAGAGCATGATTAGGAATTTCGGGGAGTGAGCTTGTCGTTTGTTGCAATGATTTGTTCTAGTATGTTTTCAATCAAATTAAACTCTTTTGCTTCTTCTATTGTTACCCAGGCGTGATCCGTTAGTTCTTCTTCTTGGAGTTTTACAATTCCGGAATCGTGGTCGGCGTGGAGGGAGACTATCATTGATGAGGAGCCGTTTGGGTGGATGAATGCTAGGTTTGATATGTAGCCTATGTTTTTTATTGTTAGGCTTGTTTCTTCTAAGACTTCTCTCATTAGAGTTTTTTCGAAGATATCAAACCAGTGGTCTTGTGTGTCTTTCGGGGTATTTATGAAATCTTTTGTTTCTATTTTGCCACCTGGGACGCACCACTTATTTGGGAAGGCTTTTTCATTTGGGGAGCGTTTGCAGATTAGATATTTGCCTTCCTTGTTTCTTATTATGCCTGTTACGGCGATTTGGTGGGTTTTGTCTGATGTAGGTTTTGACTTTTCTAGATTTGGGAATTCTTTTATTTCTTTTATCATTTTGTGGGTTTCTTTTATTTGAGAAATCTTTTGGCTTATTGGTATATCCATAAGTAGAGTATATGAGTTCTTATATATAAAGAGTTGCTCAAAAAATTTGATGAAGGATAAGATTTTGGAATGTTTTCTGTGTGAGAGTAGGCTGCGGTTTAGTGAGATAGAGCGGGGGGTTGGAGTTCGGTCGAATAAGCTTAGTTATCATTTGGGGAAGCTGGTGAGCGAGGGAATTTTAATGAAGGATAGTGATGAGTATATTTTGACGGAAGAGGGAGAGAAGGAGATTCCCTATGTTTCGGATAAGCGTTTTGTGATGCCGGTTGTTTTGGTTGCGATTGAGAGGGATGGAAGGGTTTTTTTGATTGATAGGAAGAAGAGGCCGTTCTTTAGTAAGTTGTCGCTCCCGGCTGGGAGGATGATTCAGGGAGAGGGGTTTGAGGATGCTGTGAAGAGAATTGGGAAGAAGTTTGGAGTTAGGTGTGAGTTTGAGAAGGTTTGTTCTGTGACGTTGGAGCATGTTACTAAGGTTGGGAGTCAGAAGTTAGGGGTCGGGAGTCGGAAGTTGCATTCGTTTTTGTTGATATTGGTTAAGGCTCGGACTACTTCTGAATTAGAGTATGTTGATATTGTTGGAAGAAAGGGTGAGATTATTGGGAGTGATTATCAGTTGTTGAGAGAGGATTTGGAGAAGGAAATTTTTGTGAAGAGTTTGGAGACATTGGATTAGGATAAATTAAATAAAAAATAAATTGGGTTTGTATTCGTGTCTAATGGCCTTGTCGGCAGTCATAGATCGAGTAGAGTTTTTTGCCATAACTATCTTCTAGCTATCCAACCTTCGCCGCTTGCTTCCCATGTTGCGCCGTCCATTGCTCTATCAATCTCACGAATTATCTTGTCTCGTCCTCTTCCGCCGTTTGGGTTAAGGTCGTCGTATAAAACTTGTAGTTTAACTATCATTTTTCACCTCCTTGGTCTTTGGAGTTGTTTTTTATTTATATAGAAGTGTGAGATGATAAGTATATTTTGGAGTATGATTTGTTTTATAAGGCGTTTGACTGACGAGGGGTGCTGGTTGATTGGCGAGTGGTAGCGGGCGAAAATGAGGTTTTAGTGAGTGATTGTTTTGTTTGATGTATATAGTGTAATATAGTATATTGGAATACCTATGTTTGGCCAAAAAAAAAGATATTGGAGAGTTTTGGATGGCGCATATGTATTGGATACATTGTGCGCCATCTCGGGACCGGCAGGAATATTTATGTTTTTTTATCTATGTATTCGCATGATACTATATTTTCCTTTTGTTTTTTATTTTATTTCACCTAGTGGATGGGTGAGGGTTGGATTGTTTTTCTGCAGTCTTTGGTTTAGTTGATTGCAGATTCCACGATGTTTGTCTTTTTTTGTTTCTCCTTTTGTTTTGTTATTTATTAATAGAAGATGTGTTTGAAAAGTTCTTTCCAGAAAGGCGTAGGTGTTCGTCCATTATCTACCATTCTTCTTATGTTCTCGATATTGAAGGGTCCGTATCTAATGTTTATAGATCCTAAGTTGGCTACGAAATCTGGTTGGAGTTCTATCAAAATTTCGCTGCCGATCTTTGTAATCTTCTCATTTGTTTTCACCACGTGTTTCTCTTCTCTGTATCTCCAACCGAATAACCCGTTGCTCCATGTATCTACACCGATATATTTTTTTGGGAATTCCACTGTCTCGATGATTTCGCTTGATATGTTGAATATGTGTGGTGCCTTGAGCATTTCGTAGAGAATTCTTCCCATAGGTAAACGGGGAAGGACTCTTTTGCAAAATTCATCCTTCATGAGAAGATTGAGGCTTGTTCCCACAATTTTTTGGTTTTCTTCTGCTAGACAGAGGAGGGCAAGGTTAATGCTTTCTGTTTCTGATCTGCCTGTGCTGAGATGCCTGATGTATGTTCCTGCGAATCCATTGGTGTTAATTAGTTCCTGGGCTTGTCTTGTGATATCGCTTTCGAAGACTTTGTCTCCCCAGATGATATCTTTTCTCGTGCTCTTGATTTTGAATTCCATGAAATTTTCTCCTTTTTGTTTTAAGAAATTTTTTTATGTCTAGGAATTTAAATTCCTTTATTTTTTTAGTTGGTCCGCGCGCAGCGGGAATGTTGGGAAGTTGCTGCGCGCGGGATGGAATCAGGGGCTAATGGATGGTGCTTCTGTCGGCCTCTCTTACCTGAGATTCCATAAGACATTTGCCTTTTATCCAGCAGGTGTTACACTTTGAGGTGCTACTACTCAAGGAATTTCCCCTGATTTCTTTTACCATAAGTTCCAGGATTTCCATAAGTTCCATGGCTTCTTCTGCAAGAGATTGAAAAAGACAGAGTTCCCGTTTTGGGCAATTTTCACAGCCTTCTTCGAGGTATACTGGGATGACTGTTCCGGTTGGTCCTACAATCATGATTTTCATAATGTTTCCTTTCCTGGTTGTTTGTTGTTTATGGTTTTGGCTTGGAGCGATGCTATTGTTAGCCATGCTCCAAGTTTGGTAGTTTTACCTATTCTTCCTGATCAGGATCAGTTTTTTCAAGCTCATCATCTTCCCGTTCTGGGAAAGTGACGGGTTGAGTTTCCGGTTTTTCCTGGGTTTTTTTGACTTCTTTTATCATTTCTTTAACGCTATCCAGGAGTTCTGTGAGGGCAGCCATTTTCTTTTTATCGCCCAAGATTTCTTTGGAAGATTCGGCAGCGGCTTTGTATCCTTTAAGGAATGCATTTCCATTGGAGGCTTGAGCCGGTTTGACGGGTGTGGTATCTTCCATCATCATTGCCCAGGCTTCTTCCCTTGTGAAATCCTTACTCATATAAGCGGCAAAGATTTCCTTGCGGGTTTCAGCTTTAAGAGTGTAGTTGTCACTCTGCATTTTCTTCCATGCCGGATTCGACTGGAGTTGGAATTTGAGTTTTCTTACGGGAAGGACCATGGGTTGGAATTCCATGACGAGTTTGGAGATGATCATGGGAAGGATGGGAAGCAGGGGCCGGTATGTGGCAACCAATTCTTCATAGGGTCCGTCAAGAAGTTCTGTGACCGCTTCTTCGGTGAGTTGTCCAGATTCGATCATTGCCTTAATCATGGGCCAAATGGCTTCTACCTGATCAAATATGCTTTCGATTTTTCTTTCGAAATTCATAATGTTTCCTTTCTTATGGGTTTGTTGTAATTTTTTTCAAAAATGCTCTCATGCTTTGTCTTTTCTTTTTCTGAGAGATTTTCTCTGTTCTGAATTTCTTTACGCAAACTGGCCGGCATTTTTTCGGGCAGTTTTGTGTGCGTCGGCAGTTTTTTTTGCATGTTGACATAATAATTACCTCCCGGTTAAGATTAAGGCAGCCAGGGATCTTGTTTGTCTAAGATATGGCTGCTCCGGCAGGGGTTATTTTGTTGCGATGCGTTTGGTAGTGATGGCAACAAGGTTCCCAGATATAATACTTGCCTTTTCCGCTTCTTCTTTTGCAGTTGTAATGAACTTGGCGGCATTACGTCTTTCTGTGTTACGACCTGCCTCAAGACTATCCTGTTTTGCCTTGCTTTCTTTTTCAAGAGCTTCAATTTTGGCTTTGAGTTCGGCTGCTTCTTTTTCCGCTGCCTTTTTCGCTGCTTTCTCAGCTCGTTCTTCCTCTCTCATTTTGTCTGCAGCAAGTCTGGCGTTGATTCTATTCGCTTCACTCAGTTCCCTTTGGAGTTTTGCTAATCCGGCCAATTTTGAATCGATCATGATCGGTTTTGTTCTTGCGATGAAACCTATGCTGATGAAAAATTCGATGATAAAGTTCATGTTGTACTCCTTTTCTTTTAAGATAAATTAATGTTTTGTTGTACGGTTTTGTACGGTTGTACAGTGTTTTTGTCAGGCACCTCCTTTAACTGGTTATAGCGTAAACTGTTATCCCTATTGTTATTATTACTATTGTGAGTAATAGGGCAAGGGTGTATTTGTAATCTTTTAGTTTGCGGGTGTATTTCCTTAACTCCATCTTTCGAGGTTCTGATGGGTCCAAAGTATAGAGCTGTTGGACTATCCTGAGTTTTTTTGTTTCAGGAGTAATGTTATTTTGGAATAACGTTATTCCTCTTTCTGTTAGGAATGCCAAGATGGCGGCCTCTATGAGGACTATTGCTACGTTCATTATGGACATATTTCCTCCTATTGTTAAATTTTATTATTATATATTTATCATAGACATAGATGAATCTATTTTATCTTCTTTTGAAATGGCCTATTTTGAGATATTTCTCCTTGGTACAATAGGTATTTCCTTTCTTTTTGACATATTTCTTTGAGGATTACTTAATTCAAATTTCTTTGAATTGTTATCTGTGGTTCTGTTTTTGGTATGTCGTTGTATTAATGTTGCATTTTGTAGTGGTAACATTGTTTTTAAGGTTTACTGTTTGGGATAGGTTTATAATTTCCTGGTTATTTTGTTTATTATGGGATTTTGGCCTGTTGTGTTGAATGTTCTTCGGAACTCGGATGTTGTGTTGCTTGTGCTTGATGCTAGGATGCCTGGGATTGCTGCTAATTCGGAGATTGTTTCGAAGGTTGAGAAGATGGGGACGCGATTGGTTTATGTTTTTAATAAGTGTGATTTGATTGGTGTTGAAGATTTGAAGAGCTTGAAGAAGGATTATGCTGATGGTTTTTTTGTTTCGGCTTTGAAGAGGAGAGGTATTAAGGAGTTGAAGAAGGGACTTGAGAATATGTCTGATAGCTGGAAGAGGGAGAGTTTGCGGGTTGGAGTTGTTGGTTATCCTAATGCTGGGAAGTCTAGTTTGATTAATGCTTTGGTGCCAGGTGCTGGAGTTAAGGTGAAGAGTGTTAGTGGGACGACGCGGAAGACGGAGTGGATTCGGAGTGGGAAGTTGAGGATTATGGATTCGCCTGGTGTTATTCCTGCTGGGGATGATAAGATTAGTATTGGTTTGACTGCTTCTAAGGATCCTCATAAGATTCGGAATCCGGAAAAGGTTGCTTTGAAGATTGTGGAGTTTATTATGAAGAAAGATAGGGGTATACTTGAGAAATTTTATGGTTGTGAGGTTGAAGATGGAGATAGTGTTTACGATGTGTTTTTGGCAATTGGTAAGAAAAAGGGTTGGCTTTTGAAGGGTGGTTTTGTGGATGAGGATAGGTGCGCGATTAGGATTATTGATGATTGGCAGCGGGGAAGGGTAGGTTTGAAGTAGATTACATAAACTTTTAAACCCATAGAAGGTGTTATTTTTAGATGTTATGGAATTTTGCGAAAGTCAGTGTGCTTTTTTTCTGATGTTGATAAGTTGAAAGGAGAAAAAGTAATATGGAAAATAGAAGATTCGATAACCGGAACAATAATTCTGGTGGACGAGGCAATTTTGGTGGACGGAACAATTTCAATAATGGTCCTCAAGAGAAGCACAAGGCAATCTGTACAGCATGTAAGAAAGAATGTGAAGTGCCTTTCAAACCTACTGAAGGCAGAGATGTTTTTTGTCAGGATTGTTTTAAGAAGAATAACCCTAGAAATTAGGATTGTTTGATTAGATTTTAGTTTTTTTATTTTTAATTTTGGTGGGACAAGATTCCGCCTAGTTCAGTTATATAGAGTGATACAGATTCTCGGATTTCCTCCCTGTTTTCTTTTATTTTATCACTCCTTTTGCTGTTTTTGATTTTTTCGATAGCCATATATTCAAGTTTTGATCCTATTCTTTCTATTTCTTCCAATAACTTCTTGGCCTCATCCTTTTTTATTTGTTTTTTATTTTCAGATATCTTATTTTTTTCTTTGTTGATTTGTTTTATTTTGTTGGATATGGAACTATTATTTAGTTCGGCTTCATTGATTAAGGTTAGGAGATTTTCGCATTTATTCTCTTCAAATTTTCTTTGGAAGTTTTCTTTGTAGTCTTTGATTATTTTCATTTTATTTTCATCTGAATGGAAAGCGTTGGTGATTTTTTTGAAGTCGATTAGTGATTTTAGTTTTGAGATGTCATCTGTTAGTTGTTTTTTAACTAGTTCAATTTCATTTCTCTTTTTTAGATTCTCCATATAATCTTCACTAATTTTGACTTTTTTAATTTCATTTAAAATATTGTTTGTTCTCTCTTTTTCTTTTGTCGTTTTTTCGTCTAAGTATTTTATTTCTGAATTAATTTCATTTAGGGTTGTGGTGATTTCGTTTAGTTGTGCTAATTTTAATTGAATGGAGGATATTAAGTTGAGAGAATGCATGATTTTCTCATTTTTGTTAAATAGGTCAGCGAAATATTTTGAGAGGTCGTTAATTTCTTCTTTCATTGCTACAAGTTCGTCACCGATTAGGTAATTTGCTCTTTGGTAGAATATGTAGGAACGTTTGTCAAAATCTGAGAATATTTGGTTTGTGTCTTCGATGAAGTTGCTAAGTCTTTCTCTTTTTGTTTCGGTTAGTTCTTTTGTGAATACTTCTACGAAACTTAAATATTTGTCGAGGCTTTGTCTGACTATTATTTTTGCTCTTTCTTCGACTTTTTTTGATTCGATATCTATTGCTTCGAGATTTTTTATTTTTCCGCTTATGTTTGAAGTTGAGATATTTGCCCGTTTTTTTATTATAATGAAAATTTCCTCTTCTTTTTTGATAAGCTTGTTTTTTTTATTTTCAAGCCAATCTTCGATTTCATTAAAGTTTACTTTCTCTAATTCTATTTTAGGTTTCTGTTTTTTTCTAAAAAAATTTCGCAGCATCGTAGTGTTAAGGGACTCTGATATTTAAGGATACTGATGGGTTAATTTTTTCTGATTAGGTAGTAGGTTGTTGCGAAGAGTATTATTGCGAGGTATACCCATGTTGTTTGGAATGTTTGGGAGAAAAGGAGGGTTTGTTTTGTCGCGGCTATTTGATAATGAAGAGGGAGTATTGTTGATATCCATTGGATTGTTTTTGGGAGAGCTTGGGTTGGGAAGAAAATTCCGGATATTAGCATGAGTGGGAATGATATCATTAGGGAAAAGAGGACTGCAATTCCTTCGTTGTTTGCGATTAGTCCGATGATTAGGCCTAGTGCTGTGTTGATGATTCCGATGAAGAGAATTAAGTGAAGGATGGCTGCTGGGTCGATTGCATATTTTGTACCGTAGAACATGAATAGGATTAGGATGATCGCGAATTGGATTGCCGTAAGAGCTGTGAAGAAGATTAGTTTGGCTAGGATGTAAAAAATCGGGGAAGATGATGCTTTAACTCTTGTAATGAAACCGCAGTTTTTGTCGTAGATGATTGAGGTACTGCTGAGCATTAGGATTATGAAGATTGCTAAGATTGGGAATATGTAGATTATGCCTGCATCTTTTTTGAGGTCTTCGTCGTAGATTGGTTGCTTATCTGTCCATATTGGGTTTGTTAGGAATTCGGTGTTCATCTCTTCGAGTGATTTGAGGTCGTCGTCAGTTTCTTGGATTTTGTTTTGGAGAGTTTTGCTGAAGTCGGAAAATTCTAGTGCTAGGTCAACACCGCTTCGGACTGAGTTGATTTTGGTGTCTAGTTCTTGGTTTAGGTTGTCGATGATTTGTCGTTTGAATGGTTGGAGTGATTGATCGATTTTCCACGAGATGAGATTGGCGAATGCTATGTCGGTGTTGTCGTAGTATACCACTAACTTTGATTGTTTTAGTTCTTCGAGGTTTTGAGTGAAGCCTTCTCCTATTTCTAAGCCTATATCTATTTTACTTTGTTTGATTTGTTCTTGCATTTTCTCTAAGCAGTTTTTGTTTTCTAGGATGATTGGACTGAAGCCGTTTAGATTTTGAAAGGCTTGGGTTGAGATGTCAGTTTGGTCGAAGTCGCAGATGCCTACCTTGATGTCGTAGTCTTTTGGGTTGAGTGCGAAGAGGAAAAGGGTTGCTATAATTAAGGGAAGGAGGATGAAGAGGTAGAGGTATTTTTTTCGCTTGTAAAGTAAGAGAGAATCTTTTTTCAGGTAGGCGTAGGTTTTTAGGATTGGAGATATCATGCTTTTAGGAATGTTTCGTCGAGGTTTGGTTCACGGAAACTTATTTCGCTCCATTTTAGATTTAGTTTTTGTAAAAGTTTTAGTAGGTAGGATTTTTGCCTTTCAGTGTTGATTCCGAACATGAGGTATTTTTCATAGGAATCTAGTATTTTGACATCCTTGTATGTGCAGTATTTTCTGATTTCTTTTAAGTTTGATTTTGAGAGGTGAGTGAATCTTATTTCGTATATGTAGTTTATTTTGAGTTTGGCTTTTAGTTTTTCTAGGTTGCCCGAGAAGAAGACTTTGCCTTTTTTTAGGATGATTAATCTGTCGACGTGTTCTTGTGTTTCGGTTAGGAGGTGGGATGTTAGGATGATTGATTTGCCTTTTTTTCGGAGGGATTCTAGGAAATGCCAGAGGAGTCTTCGGTTTAGAAAGTCGAGTCCAGCGAAGGGTTCATCTAGAATCAGAATTTTTGGGTCGTGAAGGAGGGATAGGATTATGTTTAGTCTAACTCTTTGTCCGCCTGATATTTGGGATGGAAGTTTATTTAAGTCTTCTTCTAGTTTTAATATTTGCATAAGTTCATTGGCTTTTTTTATTGCCTGGTTTTCTGTGATGCCGGAATTTAGTCCGAAGATTTTGATGTTGTCTAGGATTGATAGGTCTGGGATTAGGGATACTTCTTGTGGAGTGAAGCCGATTTTGTTTTTATTGAAGAGTTTTGGTTTGCCGAAGATTTTGATTTTGCCCTGATATGATGTTGAGATTATTCCTGCGATGATTTTTAGAAGGGTTGATTTTCCGCATCCAGATTCTCCGATGATTGAGATTAGTTCGCCGGATTTTATTGAGAGGGATATGTCGCGGAGGACTTCTTGATTTGGGTATGAGAATCCTACGGACGATGTTGTTAGAGGTTTTTGTTTTTTTATTAGCTTGTTGAAGAATTTCATTTTTGTATAAGGGGTCTTTTGTTTATAAGATTTGGGTTGTTAACGGTGTTTCGTAAGGTATAAGTATTTGGTTTTGTTTAGTTTGTTATGAATCCGGTTAAGATATTGAGAGATGAACATAAGGCTATCGAGATGGAATTGTCAGAGTTAGATTTTATTATGAAGGAGGTACCCAAGGGTGTGCCTTCTGCCCAGATGGCATCCACTGAAGTGGACGAGGTCGGCAATATTAATTATTCTAACTTAGTGCACACTTTTTGGAAGGTTGGTGAGCTTTGGACCGCGCATGAGAAGATGGAGGAGGAGCTTTTTGAGGTGATGAAGGCTGAGGGTTTTGCGATTCCGATTGAGACGATTTTTCTTGAGCATAGGGATTTGAGGGGGCATGTCAAGAAGATTGGTGATGCTATTAATTCGGGTAGTGATGCGAGGGTTCGTGAGGCTTTGGTTAAGGATATGAGGGTGTTTGTTGATGTTTTGAGGAAACATGCGGAGGATGAGGACGAGGTTTTATTCGGGGTTGTTGTTTCGGAGTTTAGTGCTGAGGGGATGAAGGCGATTAAGCGGATTGTTTTGCGGGCTGGGAAATGATATCTAAAAATTTATAAAGCTTCTAGAGGTTTTGTATTTGTCCCCCTATAATTTATGGCAGAGCAAACGTACTCACACTTTACTCTAAAATTTTTCTAATCACTTCGTTGGGAAAAATTCGAGCAAGGTGTTCGGTAACCCTTTCTGTGGTCCTGTTCGATTCAGGGTTCCCCGACATCTTATCTAAAAATTTATAAAGCTATTCAGAGTTTTGTTTTTGTCCCCCTATAGCTCATCGGTAGAGCAGGCGGTTGTAGCCCGCTGTGGCCCTGTTCGATTCAGGGTGGGGGGATTAACCCCTCTTGAACAGCCCTGTTTCCCATAGGGATAACCTTCGCTTCGCTTGCCCACGACATAGGGTGGGAGAGAAATAAAACTCTTTAATAATTTTTTAGCGGGATTCAGCAGATATTTAAGGATTGATTGAGTGGATTTTTTATGACGGAGAGAAAGCCGTGGGAAACAAAAGAATTCCAAGAGGCAAAAAAGTTAGCGCTAGAAGATGGAAAGATAAAAGATAGGTGTGAATGGTGCGGTTCTACAAATAAGTTAACGCCTCACCATAAAATATCCTTTAAAGCCTATATGCTTCGTAATTTTAGAAAAGTTTCAATTATTTCTATGTCCGAGGAAATGAATTTCACATTCCCTCCTTGCGCATTAACTAAGAGCGGAGGTTTTTCTACCTCTAAAGGTTATATTAAGGTTGGGAAACTTGGGGCTTATATGCGAGATCATCCTGAACTCAAAGAGAAGACGAAAGAATTAGCACTAAAAGATTATTATGCTTTTGATTTTGTTCAGACCTTATGCTTTAGATGCCATTTTGTGAAATCAAAATATCGTAGAAATTTATGTCCTAGATGCAAGAAAAAATGGTTTCGTCCGAGTAAATATAATTTCGAAGGTGTTTGCTGGAAATGTAATGATGATATAGAAGATGAAAGAGATGATTTTGATGTTGAAGAAGAAAAGAAACAGGCAGAGATAGAGGGAGATATTGATGAAATGGTTAGGAATCTCTCTGAACCCAAAACACCTATGGGAACTCCGATGAAATGGGGAAAGTCCTGGGGATAAATTTTTAAGGTTTGATTCGCTGGTTTTTTATGGCAGGAATACCAAAAAATAAGATATTAGAAAGACAAAATAATAAATGTGCAGATTGTCCAAGAGAATTGACTCCCAAAATAACTCATTTTGACCATATTTTGCCTAAATGGGATGGAGGAACTAATGATCCAGATAATATACAAGCCTTATGTGCAATTTGTCATGCGGTAAAGACCCATACAGAAAATAAAAAAAGGGCCATAAGAAAAAAACTGGAAAGAAAAGAATCCGATAAAACTGGAAGACCAAAAGGTCCATTTACAGATTTGTGGTCAAAAAATGGAGATGATGTTTGTAATAATCTCCAAAGGTTCCATTTTAAAAAAGAGGTTCTCGATTATTACCTTTCTCGAGAAAATTCTGGAGAATTTATTCTTGAAAGAGGTACAATGAACGTTATTAGAGATAATAATGGGAAGATTAATTTAAAGTTTTCTGGAAGTTTTGATTACATCTCTAATAATATTTCTGTTGTGTTGATTGATTTGGTTGGACTTCCAGAATTCCACCAAAAACACTGGTTTAAGCACCTTGTTAATTCTGGGTGGGATATATCTTCCTTATAATAGTGGCAAATTAAAAAACAATCCCATCAAAGGGGTTACCGATTAGGTCTATCTTGGGTGGGATATAAATTTCTTCAAAATTTCCCTGAATAACAGGCCCTGTTTCCTAAAAGGATGACTTCGTTTCTCTCGGCCTCGATACTAGGATGGGGATTAGTATTATTTAGATAAAGTTGTTTTTTCCTTCGTCGTTTGTTTGATAGAAGAATAGCCCATGTTTTTTTAGAATATTATTAACCATTTTGTTGAGATGGAAGATAGAATCGTCTGAGAATCCAATTTTTACTTTTGTTTCTTCTCCAAACTTTTCTTTTACGTATTTTGTTATATAGTTTTGGAAGTCTTCGAATGCTAAAGATTTTAGTTCTCCTACATCTTCGGCTTTTAGTTTTTCTTTAATATTTTTGTTATTTACTGGATAAAACTTGCATAGATCTAGGTAGATGTCTAGTATTTCTTCTCGAGATTTGTCTTCTAATTGTAAGTTGTACTTCATTGAGAATGTTTCGCTGAATTTTTTTAATTGTGATTTCGGTATATATTTTTCTATTGTCAACTTTATCCCCTTTTTTATTGCTTCAGGGCTGTGTCCCCTTGCTGTTATTATTGCGAAGATACTTGCGTGATGAACTATACAGTTTACTAAGTTTCCCCAGCTTCCTGCTTTTGTGGCTTTGTTGATGTCGATTAGGAATTGGGAGTCTTCGCAGAAATCTTTGAAAGATTCTGTTGTGATTTTCAGATTTAGTTTTTTCAAATTTGGTCTTATTTTTTCAAATTCCAGAGTGGATAGTTTTACTTGTTCTTTATCTTTATTTTCCAGGTAAATTAGGGTCGGGAGTTTTAAGAGATTGTCGTCTAGATCGAAGGAGTATGCTTTGTATTCCATTGTTGTTCTTTGAATTTATTGGTATTTATGGGTTTGTATTTGTTGGATTTTTATGATACTTAGTGTAAATAATACATATACTCAATCGCCATAATCTTTATATAGTGTATATTATACACTATGTTATGGTAAACACAACACGAACAACAGAGTCGTTTCTTGATACCGATATGTATAAGTTGACCATGGGGCAATTTGCTTTTCATAGGTATAATGATGTTTCGGTTAAGTATGCGTTCAAAAATAGGACGAAGGATGTTAGTCTTCCGGCGGTTGTTGATGAAGGGAAGTTGAGGCAGGAGTTGGATAGGATTCAGTATACGAGGCCTACTAGTAACGAGTTAACATATTTGGCGGGATTAAAAAATAATGGCGAACAATTGTTTAAGGATGACTATCTTGGATTCTTAGAGAATATTGTGCTTCCTGATTATAATTTGACCGTGAAGAATGGCGAATTTGATTTTGAAGTTGATGGGCCTTGGGGAGCTGGGATATATTGGGAGACGCCTGCTCTTGCGACTTTTAATACTCTTTATTATCGTGGTCTTATGCAGAACATGGATTCTGATCAGCTTCGGGTTATTATGGAAAAAGGTGCTAATAATCTTGAAAGGAAGATTGAGACTTTGGAGGAGAATCCTAATGTGAGGTTCATGGAATTTGGGACTAGGCGGAGGTTTGATCAGGAGTGGCAAGAGGGTGTTGTTTCAAAGTTGAAGGCGAGAGTTCCGAATCAAATTGTCGGTACGTCGAATGTTTATTTGGCGATGAAGCTTGGGCTTGAGCCAATGGGTACGAATGCTCATGAGATGGATATGGTTATGTCTGGGATTTATCATGATAGTGATCTTGACATAAAGGCTTCTCATAATAGGTTTTTGGAGGAATGGTTTGATGAGTATGGGGTTGGGTTGTCTATTGCTTTGACTGATACTTATGGATCTGATTTTTTTCTTGACGATATGAGCTATGAGCAGGCTCGTAATTGGAAGGGGCTTCGGCAAGATTCGGGGGACCCTGCGGCTTTTGCTAGAAGGCAGATTGGGTTTTATGAAAAAAATAGGATTGATCCGAAGACTAAGTTGTTTGTTCCGAGTGACGGGCTTAATGTGGAGAAGATTGCTGACTTGCAGAATGAGTTTGGGAATAGGATAAATGTTGTCGCTGGTTGGGGGACTAATCTTACTAATGACTTGGGACTGAGGCCTCTTTCGCTTGTTATGAAGGCTGTTGAATCTAATGGGTATGGGACTGTTAAGTTGAGTGACAATCCGGCTAAGACTATGGGTAGTCTTGAAGATGTTGCTAGATTTAAGGATATATTCGATTATGATGATGCTAAATATGCTATGGAGGAGTGCGTGTATTAGATGAGAACTATTTTTTGGAATGTTGATACTCAGTATGATTTTATGCGAGATGACGAAAGTTTTAGGGGTACTTTGCCTGTGCCTGATGCTCGAGAGATAGAGGGTAATTTAGCTAAGTTGACTGGGTATGCCAAGCAGAATGGGATTTATGTTGTTAATAGTGCGGACTGGCATAGGTTGGAGGATAAGGAGATTGATGCTGAGAACCCGGATCTTGTGGATACATATTTTCCTCATTGTATGGCTGGGACTAAAGGTGCTGAGTATATTCCTGCGACTCGTCCTATGGATAATATTTATAGGTTGACTCGGGATGCTCAAAATGTCGATGCTGAGAAGATAGTGAAGGCTCGGAATCTTGTTATTGAGAAATATGAGTTTGATGTTTTTAGCGGGAATTCTTTGACTTCGGAGGCTATTGATATTTTGAATCCTGAGAATGTTGTGCTCTATGGTGTTGCCTTGAATGTTTGTGATAATTTTGCGGTGATGGGTAATGTCAAGAAAGGGCGAAATGTTTATGCGGTTATGGATGCTATGAGGGACTTGCCGCATTTGGTTGGTACGCCTTTGGAGACTAAAGTGGTTTTGAAAAATTGGGAAGAGGCTGGGGTTAACTTTGTGACGACTAAAGATGTTTTGGAGGGGAGGGTATGAAGATTCAAACATTGACGATTGTTGCTGGGAGTTCGGCTTGTAACGCTAGATGTCCCTATTGTGTTTCGCGGATGACTCCGAAGCAGGGTATTGGTTTGGAAGAGCCGGTTGTTAATTGGAGGAACTTTGAGAAGGCTTGTAATTTTTCTAAAATGAATGATGTTAGTACTGTTCTTATAACTGGTAAGGGTGAGCCCACCCTTTTTCCTGAACAAATTAGTGAGTTTTTGAATAAGTTGGAAAGATTTGAGTTTCCTTTTATTGAGATTCAGACGAATGGTATTGTTCTCGCGGGGGATGATTGTGATGAGTATTTGAAGAAGTGGTATGATCTTGGATTGACTACGATTGCTATTTCTATTGTCCATTATGAGAGAGATAAGAATAAGTTGATTTTTACTCCAGAGGGTGAGTATTTTGATTTGGAAAAGTTGATTGCTAAGTTGCATGATATCGGGTATACCGTTAGGATTAGTTGCACTTTGGTTAAGGGTTTTGTTGACAGTAAGGATGAGGCTTTGGCTTTGATTAAGAAAGTTAAGGGGTGGGGGGTTGAGCAGTTGAGTCTTAGGAAGTTGGCAGCTCCGCAGGGTTCTGAGTGTAAGAGTGTTTACGATTGGACTATGGAGAATATGATTGGTGATGAAAATTATTCTGAGATTGAACTGTTTGTTAAGGAAAATGGTAATCAGCTGTTGGCGCTTGCTCATGGTGCGACCGTTTATGATTTGGAGGGTCAGAATGTTTGCTTGACAAGTGCTTTGACCATTGAGCCGGAGAGGGATAATATGAGGCAGGTTATTTTCTTTCCGGATGGACATTTGAGATATGATTGGCAGTATAAGGGAGCGATTTTGATATGAAGAATATGGATGAGATGAAAGCTATTCGGGGAGTATATTGTTATTATTTTCCTGAAGTTCGGGAAGTTATCGACGAGGTTTGTGAGAATTTTCCACATGATGTTTTTTTGAGTTCGATTAGTCCGGGTCTTGATGATTTTGATAAGCCGATTATTGAGAAGTTTGTGAAGTATTATTCTGAGGATGTCCCTGCTTTGAAAGATTTTGGATATAGATATTCTACGGATGGGTCGCGGCAAGGGATTTTTCATTTGCTTGCTGAGATTAAGGCTAAGAATGCGGATGAGGTGATTTATGTTTTTGAGGGCGAGTATGAGGGATATCAGGAATATGCTAGTCGGCTTGGTATTACTATTGTTGAGGTTTCTGAAGATGAGGATTTTTCGAAGTTGAAGCCAGGGTATTTTTTTATATCGAATCCTTCTGGGCGTGATGGTAATGTGATAAGGAATGAGGTTGTTACTGATATTTGTGAGAGTCATAAGGTTGTTTATGATTTGGCGTATTTGGGGATGACTGAATTGTATGAGATTGATGTTAGTAATGATAATATTGTAGCGGTTGTTGCATCTATGAGTAAACCCTTTGGGATGTATTATTTGAGATCGGGTTTTACTTTTACTCGGAAGCCGCTTGAGACGTTAGTTGCTAATAAGTGGTTTAAGAATATTTTTTCATTGGTTGTGACTGATAGGGTTCTTGATAGGATTAGGCCTAGGCAGTTGTACGATAAGTATAAATTGATGCAGGAGAAAATAATTAGTGAGATAAATGAGGATCATGGTTTGAATTTGAAGGTGAGTGATGTTTTTTTGCTTGCGAATACTAGTGATAAGATTGAAGGGTTTATGCGGGGAGATAAATTTTGTAGGCTTTGTTTAACGCCCTATTTATTGGAGGAGGAAAAATGAAAATAGAGCGGGCATATTTTGCAAATGGAGTTGAGCGGGCTGTTGATGAGTTGGCGGATGAAGTGATTCGGCTTACTAAGGGGACTGGTGCTTATGGTGGTGTTATTGGTTTGAGTGGTGGTATTGATTCTACTGCGACTGCTTATTTGTGTGATTATGCTTTTGGTCGTGAGGGCAGTGGACTTGGACTTTATGGTATTGTGATGCCATCGGATGCGAATCGTGACGAAGATAAGGAGGATGGTTTGAGAGTTGCTAAGAATCTTGGAATTGAATCTGTGGTTGTTCCGATTGAACCTATTGCTGATATATTCGCTCGTCAAGTTCCTGGTATTGATAGTGAGTTTCATAGGGGTAATTTATATTCTGAGTTGAGAGCGGTAGTTTTGAGCAGGGTTGCTGCTTCTAAGAATTATAGGGTTATGGGAACTGGGAACTGGGACGAGGATTATGTTTTGGGGTATTGTACTAAGCGGGGGGATGCGGCGGTGGATAATAATATTTTGGGTAATCTTCCGAAGAGGTTGGTTCGGGAACTTGCGGCGCACTTGGGTGTTTCTGAAGATCTTGTTAATAGGGTTCCGACTGCTGGCTTGTGGGAAGGTCAGACTGATGAAGGTGAACTTGGGTATACTTATGATGCGGCGGAGTTGATTCAGAATGGTTTTGATCAGGGATATAGTGCTTCGCAAATCGAAGAGATTACGGGATTTGATAATAGAATCATTTCTGATGTTGTGATGAGGCATGCTAATACAGAGCATAAGCGGAAGGTTCCTTCGGTCGGAAAAGTTAGTTTATTGTATGGGGTGCGAGAATGAAGGTGGGAATTTTTGGAGGTAGTTTTGATCCTATACATAATTTTCATACTAAGATTATTGGTGATGCTCTGGAGTCTAAGGTTGTAGATGAGGTTTGGGTGATTCCGTGTAAGAGACATGCTTTTGGTAAAAATCTTTCGGATTCGAAGCATAGAGTTAAGATGATTGAATATGCGATTAAGGGGATGGATCATGTTAGGGTTGATAGTACTGAATTGGATTCTGAGGGTGTTAATTATACTATCGATACTGTTCGGAAGTTGAAAAGTAAATATGATCATGATTTTTATTTTATGGCGGGTTCTGATGCTGTGTCTGATTTGCCTAGTTGGAAAGATGGTGCGAAATTAAGAGAGTTGATTGATTTCTTGGTTTTTGAGAGGAAGGGATATTCTGTGAGGGAAGATTCTCGGGATATGACATTTTATGAGAAGCCTCTTTTGGGGACGTCTTCTACTGAGATAAGGGAAAGGGTCGCTGCGGATAAGCCTATTTATGAATTGGTTCATGAGGATGTTGAGAAATATATACTTAGGGAGGGACTTTATCATGAGTGAATATCTGAACCCCTGTGTGACTGCGGATATTATTATTGAAAGAAGGGAAGAGTTGCTTTTGATAAAGAGAGCTATTGAGCCGTTTAGGGATATGTGGGCTTTTCCTGGCGGGCATCTTAATTATGGTGATGAGACAGTTGAGGAGACTGGTGTTAGGGAATTATTTGAAGAGACGGGACTGAGAGCGAAAGTTTCTGACTTGGAGTTGATTGGAGTTTATTCGGAACCAGGTAGAGATCCGAGGGGGCATTATGTTACTTGTGCTTATGTTGCTAGGAATTTTAGAGGTGAGATTATGGCTAAGGATGATGCTAGGGATGTGAGGTTTTTTCCAATGGACAATTTGCCTGAGTTGGCTTTTGATCATGAGAAGATATTGATGGACTATATAACTAAATTTAAGGGAGGTGTAAAATGAGGGACTTGAGAGATAAGATTGCTCGTCTTATTGGAGAATGGAATACTTTTGAAAAGGTTTGGCTTTTGTCTTTTACGTTGATTAATATTTATTTGTTTTTTGCGTGGCAAGATAGTTGGATTGGATTGACTGCTTCTTTGACTGGGATGTTGTGTGTGGTTTTGACTGCGAAGGCGAGGATAAGTAGTTTTTATTTTGGCTTGGCTAATATTTTGGCCTATTCGTATGTTGCGTATCAGAGTCGGTACTATGGAGATGTTATGTTGAACATGCTTTACTTCTTGCCGATGGCTTTTGTTGGTATCTATTTTTGGAAAAAGAATATGCGGAATGGTAGCGAGATAGCTGTGAAGAGTTTGAGTTGGAAAGATAGGCTTGTTTGGTTTGGAGGTTCTATTATTGCTTTGCTTGTTTACGGGCTAGTGTTGAAAGTGATTAATGGGACTTTGCCGTTTATTGATTCGGCTACGACTGTTTTTTCGATTGTGGCTACTATTATGCTGAATAAGAGATTGACGGAGCAGTGGCTTTTCTGGATAATGGTGAACGTGCTTTCTATCGTGATGTGGGCCTATATTTTCGTTACGAGTGGTGGAGATGTTAGTATACTTGTGATGTGGTCGGCGTTTTTGGTTAATGCGGTGTATGGTTATTATAACTGGAAAAAGTTGGAGGGCAAGCATAGTGGTAAGTAGGAAAACTGTTGGATTTATAGGAGGGAAGTTTCTCCCCTTCCATCAGGGTCATGTGTATGTTATTATGGCTGCTTCTAATTATGTTGATGAGTTGTATGTTGTTGTTTCGTCTTCTAAGAATCGGGATCGAGAGCTGTGCGAAAAAGATGGAATGAAATATATTCCCGCTGAGGTTAGGCTTTCCTGGATTGGTGAGTCTTTGAATGATTTAGATAATATAAAGATAATTCATATTGAAGATGATCATTGGGATAACGATTATGATTGGGAAGAAGGAGCTAATATGATTAAGGAAAAAATAGGCAAGCCGATTGATTATGTTTTTAGTTCTGAAACAGAATATGATGAATTGTTTAAGAAATATTATCCTGATTCAAAACATGTCGTTGTGGACGATAAGCGGAAAACTGTTACGATTTCTGCGACTGAATTAAGGAAAGATCTTTACGGGAATTGGGATAAGTTGCCTAATTGTGTTAAGCCTTATTTCACTAAGAGTGTTGCAATTGTTGGGACTGAGAGTTGTGGGAAGACGACGTTATGTAAGAAGCTTGCTAAATTTTATAATACTGAATATGTTCATGAGATTGGTAGGGATTATTGTGAGAGGCATTCTAATCTTTTGACTGTGGATATGTTTGATAAAATTGCTATGGAGCATTTTATTTTGCAGGATAAGAAGGCTAGGAGTAGTGATAAGGTTTTGTTTGTTGACAGCGATGCTGTTATAACTCAGTATTATCTTGACATGTATTTTTCGGGGAATAAGTCGAGGTTGATTGAAGAGGTTGCTGCATTGCAGAATTATGATTTGGTAGTATTTCTTGAGCCAGATGTGAAGTGGGTTTCTGATGGGTTGCGTTTTGCTGGTGCGGATGAGCAGAGATTGAAGAATAATAAGTTGCTGAAGGATATGTATGAAGGTATCGGTGTTGATTTTGTTAGTGTTGCTGGAAATTATAACGAGAGATTTATGAAGGTTAAAGATCTTGTTGATGGAGTGTTGAAGAATGGAGTTTGAGAAGATTGTTGTTGTTGAAAGTAATAAGGATAGTTCCGAACACTTGGAAAGTTCTCGGAGATTGAGAGAAGTTTTGAGTGGACGTGATTTTTGTTGGACTATGTATGATGATTTGAGTAAGGAAAAGCTTTCCGGTGCGGATTTGGTAATAACTCTTGGTGGTGATGGTACGTATATAGAGGCTGCTAATCGAATAAGGGATTCTTATCTTTTGGGAATAAATTCTGACATGACTTCTAGTGAAGGGGCATTGGCGAGTTTGTCTATGAATGAGAGGGGAAAGTTGGAAGAGATACTGGGTGGAAAATTTAATGTTATTGAGAGGCAGAGGGGGGAAGTTAAATTGAATGATAAGGTTTTGGATGAACTTGTTACTAATGAAGTTTATGTTGGGGCCGAAAAGAGATTGAATACTTCTAGGTATATCATTGATTATAGAGGTAAAAGGGAAGAGCATAGAAGTTCGGGTGCTGTTATTTCTACGGGTACTGGTTCTACAGGTTGGTTTAATGCCATAGGCGGAGACGAATTTGGTGCAAATGAAAAAAAGCTTAGGTTCGTAATTACAGAAACATATCTTGGAAAAAGAATTTACGTTCCAACAGTTTTAAGGGGTGAAATTTTATCTGATGAAAATATTTCTTTTGAATCTACTCGAGATTATGGTGGAATTATCGGAATAGGGTTTAAGACGTATGATTTCAACAGAGGAGATGTTGTCGAAGTTAAATTGTCTGATAAGCCGTTGCAGTCTATCGAGGGTATTTAGGGTAAATTTAAATATGTTATTGTTTTGTTGACACTATGGAAGAAAGTATACATGATTTTGAGAAGCCGTCGTTGACTGCAGATATAGTTATTTTTACTATTGAAGGTGGTGAGTTGAAGGTTCTTTTGGTGAAGCGGAATATCAGTCCATTTAAGGGTGGCTGGGCGTTTCCTGGTGGTTTTGTTAGAATTGATGAGTCTTTGGAGGATGCGGCTAAAAGGGAATTAGAGGAAGAGGCTGGGGTGCGAGATGTTTATCTTGAACAATTGTTTAGTTTCGGGGAACCCAAAAGGGATCCTAGGGGAAGGGTCGTTACTGTTGCATATATGGCTCTTGTTAACTCTGAGGGTATAGAATTGAAAGCTGCTACTGATGTTTCTGATGCTAAGTGGTTTTCTATCAAGGATGTTCCTTCACTTGCCTTTGATCATAAGGAAATATTGGAATATTCTTTGAAGAGGCTGAAGTGGAAGTTTGAGTATACGACTGTTGCTTTTTCATTGCTTCCGAAAAAGTTTGCGATAAGTGAAGTGCAGAAGATTTATGAAATGGTTTTCAATAAGAGCTTTGATAAGAGGAATTTTTCTAAGAAGATTATTTCGCTTGGTATTTTGAAAGAGGAAGGTTTGAGGAAAAATGTTTCGCATAGGCCACCTATGCTTTATTCTTTGAAGAAGAACGTTGGGGATATTGTTGAGATTATTTAGATGTTATTTTCTTTTGAAGTTGAATTTGGATTTTTGTAGTGATGTTATGTCTTGAGGCATAAAGCTGTTGTCTTGTGCATAGCGTATGTCTTCTATTGAATAAAATGATTTTGGGTTTGTCTCGTTTATTATTTTGATTATTTTACCTAGTTCTTTTTTCTTTACTACTGAGAAAATTAATTTAACTTTTCCTCTTTTTCCTCTGGCGTTTGTTGTTGTTAGATTGTAGTTTTGGTTTTTTAGATTTTCAATTAATTGCTTTGAATCTTTTTGTGTGATTATTCTTATTAGCACTTTTCCGATGGAGAGTTTTTCTTCGATGCATATTCCTACGTAGTTTCCTGTTGCGAAGCCGGCTGCGTATGCGATATATAGCCAGACGTTTGTCATGTCGGCTAAGATTTTGCTCATCGTTATTATGTAGATTAAGACTTCGAAGAAACCTAGGATTGGAGACAAGAATTTGAATCCTTTTGCTACGAAGATTAGGCGGACTGTTCCGATACTTACGTCTGCGACTCTCGCTAGGAAGATTAGGAGGGGGAGTATCAGATAGCTTACGTAATCGAATGTCATCGATTGGATATCTGATTTGGGTATTTAAATGTTGGCGCTGACCTTAGAGTTTTGTTTGTTTTAGATAAAAATCATGTCTTTCTTCTGAGTAGATGGCTTCTGGTATCCTATGTTGTAATTCTTGCTTTGCGGGTTCTGAATATGGAATTGTTGGAGTTTCTATGTTTCGTATTTCTGGGGTTCCCGTTGCTAGTAATAATGTAAGTGCTATTTTTTCTAGTATCATAATATGTCTATTTGATTTGTTTATTTAAAGATTGTTGTGTTAGAAGTACATTGAGATGAGTTTTCCGACGTAGTGCGTTATTGCGATGACTGTGATTGCGATTGTGAGGTGTTGTGTGATTATTTTTGTTGGGGATTCGTTTCGGGATTTTGCTAGGTAGTAGTTGAAGGATGTGATCAATAGGAGGCCCCATACTAGGTTGATTTTTATTGCGGTTTGGAGCGGAAGGGTCAGGATTGGGATTAGGAATGTTAGTGCGACGATTAGTTTTGTTGCGAAGGTTGCGAAGGTTGCTTCCCAGACTTGTTTGTGTTTTATATTTTTTGAAGTTTCTTGTGAGATGTGGATGCCAAATGCGTCGGAGAATGCGTCGGCGATTGCGATTGTTAGTATTCCTCCGATGACTGCGAGCTTGAGAGAAGTTGCGGCGTTTAGTCCGATCATGACGCCGAGTGTTGTTATGACGCCGGAAGTTAGACCGAATGCTATACCGGTTTTATGGGAGGAGTTCATTGGATTTCATAAGAGGCTTCTGTTTAATAATGTTTTGAAATGGAGTGTAATAATTTTTATAAAGGATATTTGTTTTGCGGTTTTATGGATTTATTGTCTGAGCCAGTAATGGGTAGGAGAATTATGGGGAAGCAAGTCGAGAGTTATTATGAATTGTCTGCATGTGGTGTGCCTCTTTTTGTGCTTGGTTATGATAAGCATTCTATTGCTGATTACAGAGCTGTAAATTTGTGTTCGGTTAATTCTGAGGATGAACCTATGTTTTATGTATCTAGAACTAAGGATAAAATATACTATGTCGCTTCTGATTTTATGAAGGGAATGTTAGAAAGGGGAGAAGATATTTCTTGGATTGAAGGAAGTAAGATGGCTCGTGGGGCTAGGCGATTGTTGACTGAAGGACTTAGGAACTTGGAAAAAGATATTTTTAATTGAATATAAAAAAGTTTTCTAAGAATGTTGTTGCGTAAGTTCCAGATGGTAGTGTGAATTCTAAGATGATTTTTTTGGTGCCTTCGAATTCTTCGTCTTCTAGGGTTTCTACCTTTAGGTCTTCTATTGATGTGATGGCTTTTCGGAATGAGCCTTTGATTCTGAGGAATGGGATTTCCTGGATGTCGAAATCTTCTAATTCTAGATTGTGTTTATCTAAAACTTCTTGTTCTATTTCTCCTAGTCGTCCTTGTGAGAGCCTTGTTTTGTATCCTACTAACATCCCGCTTTGTTGGCCTTTTTGGTTTAGGTTTAATCTTTCTTCTAGTGCTTGTTCGACTATGTCATTGAATATTTTGGATTGGACGGAGTGGACGTACATAAGTAAAATTTTTCTAGGAAGACATTTTAAGACTGATAGAGGAAGCCTGTCTGTTTCATTTTGTTGCCAATTTTGATCTTCTCGAATGGATTGAATTGCTTTTTTGAAATTTCTTTTTAGGATCGCCTTTCCTATTTTTATATTACCTTCATTTATTCCGAATCTTTGTGGACCGAAGTAGTTTGGGAAAAAGGTCTTCTTTCTGATTTGGGATGATATTTTGATTGCGTCTTTTTTATCGATGTCTCGGAGTGTGATTTTGAAGTGATTGGCGTCGAGGTATCCCATTTTAATTTTGCGTTTGTTCCATTTGAAGTTTTTCAGGATTATGTTTGGATGTTGAAAGGTTTGAAGGTTTTCTATGTCGGGGGATTCAATTGATATTCTTTGTGATGTGTGAGCTTGTTTGTCTTTTGTTCCGGCGTAGCCTATTGCTTGGGTGTTTTTGTTTAGGTGATTTGCGATTGTTTTGATTGTTGTGAAATGATCTATATCTTTTTTTTCTAGCTCACACCATAAGAAAGGTTTTTCTGAATTCTCTATTTTCATTAGAGGTTGTATAAATTCTTTTGATGCTTTGCAAACCCATTTATCCTGAATTTCTTCTACTATGAAATCTTCGGTTTTGTATTTTAATTTTGCTGGTATTTTTTCCATCTGAGAAAATAGGATTGTTGCTATAAAAGTTAATCGTTGGATTGTTCGTTCATAAAAAAGACGTTGTTTGAGTCGATTTCATGGATACTTCCTTCCTTTTCGAATACAGCTAAGGCACGTGGTAGGGAGAATTTTCCGACGATGCCGACTTTTGAATATACAATGTAACTAAATGCTCTTTCTTCTCCTGCTTCAAGGCTTCCAATGTTCCAATGGACTCTTCTGTTCTCTGTATCTATTTTGTCTGGCTTGAGAGTGCCGAATTTTTTGTATATTTTTACTATGCTTGGGACTTTGTCTATTAAAGTTACGTTTTCCACTTCCTGTCTTGCCTTTAGTGTGAGGCTTATTTTTAGTGCGAATTCTCCACCTTTTGTTTTTACTGGTGATACGGATTTTTTTATTTCTAGTTTGGTTTGAGAATATCTATAGTATCCTAGTGCTGCTAGTGTTGCGAAGATGATTATGAAGAATGGTAAGGCGTAGTTTGTTTTTGCTTTGACTACATATGCTTCGGTTGGGGATAGTCTTTCTTTTGTCCATATGTATTCTATGCTCATGCCGTTTCGTCTGGTTAATGTCGGTTCGTTGTTGAAGCTTGTGAATAGGCGAGCGAATATGTTTCTTTTGATTTTGATTTCTATTGCTTCGTCGATGTTTCCGGTGTTGACCTTTGTTATGATTTCTCTTTTTATGAAGAATCCCGAGACGTCTTCAGTTGTTGTTATGTCTTTTTTCTCCCCTAGGTTAAGGTTGCCTTCTATTATTTTTTTACCGTTTTTTGTTTCGAAAGCTGCTGTTACGATGTATACTCCGGCGAAGGTTTTTTTGAGAATGTCAGCATGTGGCTTTATTGATATTTCTAATTTCTCGTATGGTTTTAATGTAAAGGTTCTTGTTTCTTCGAAGAGGACTGAGGAAAATGTTGCGGTGATGTTTTCTAGTGTTGTTGCTTCTTTATTTTGGATGTAGAATGAAACTTCTGTTGATGATGGATCTATTAGGTTTGAGTCGATTTCGATTGTGTTGCTGAGATCCTTGATTTCTAGGAGCATTTTTTGTTCGTATTTTTCTATTCCTCTATGATTTAATGTGTAGGTGAACGCGTAGTTGCCTGTGGCGTCGAGGTTTGATGTTGGTTTTATTGTGAATGTTTTTTTGAAGAAGCTGTCGTTGATTTCGAATGTTGCTGATGGTTGGATTGATAGATCGGCTAAGGTGTAGAGGTTGTATGTTCCTGGTATCGCGTTTGATATTTCTAGTTCTAATTCGATTGTGTTTTCGAAATCTTGGATGATTATGTTTGTGTCGTATTTTGCCTCTATTTCTAAAGCTGATACGGAGGCTAGGAGTAAAAGTGTTGCAAATAATAATATGATTTTTTTCATATATTGAGAGGTTGAAATTATTTTATAAAGATTTATATGGTCTAGCCTACGGGTATTCTAAGGAGGGCTTTGAGATCAGTGATTAGTTCTTTGATTTGGTCTTCGAGGTCGTCTTCATATTCATCGACGCTTGTTCGTATGACATATTGTTCATAGAGTCCTCTTAGGAATTTATAGAAGGGCTTGTCTTCCCATCTTTTTTCGTAGTCCTTTACAATTATACCCTTGAATACTATTTCTAATTCTCCCTTATTGGTTTTTGTTTTTTTGCCTTCGACTTCTACTTCGGCATCTTTCATTGTTAGGATGTGCCACTCTAGTTCTATTTTGTATAGGAAATAATCTGTTATTTTTTTCTTCGATTCCCAGAGTATTATTACCTCCTTTCCTGCGCTTGAGAGTTTCTCTCTGTATTTATTTTCGTATAGTTTGTATCCGTGATCTTTTAACCAATTGTAGAGCATATTGTATACTTCTTCATAATTCCAGTAGCCGACTTGGGTTAATTTTTCTTTATACACCTGTTTTTTCTGGGCCATGATTAAGTTAGAGAAATAGATTATATAAAGATTATCTTTTGGTGTAGCACTCTTCGCATAGCCATTGTGCTTCGTCTTTGTAAAGGAGTTCGAATATTCCGCATTCTTCGCATATGCCAGATTTTCTTTTTGCCTCTATTCCGTGTCGTTTGAATTTGGATTTTTCTTCTTTAATTTTTATTGTTTCGGCAATTGCCTGGAAAAGTCCTGGGTCTATTCTTAAAATATCATTTGCCGTTATGAGTCCAATTAATTTTTTCTTTTCTACAACTGGAAGACGACGAATTTTCTTTTTTTTGAATTTTTTCATCGCGTCAGTTATGTCTGCTCCTGGTTTTATGGTTGTGACTTTTCTTTTCATTAGATTACTAGCTCTTATGTTTTCTAGGTCATCATAGGATTTTTTCACTACTGCCCAAATGATATCCTTTTCTGTGAGGATTCCTTTGAGTTTGTCGTCTTCTGTTATAAGTAGACTTCCGACTCTTTTTTTGACCATGGTTTTGGCGCATGTTTTTAGGTCGGTGTCTGGAGAGACGTGGACGAAGCTTCGGGTCATTAGGTCGCCGACTTTGATTCCTGTGTCCATGGTTTAATTATGTGTGAATTGTTTATATATCTTGTTTAGTATCTTTGGGTGACAGTTGAGTGCAATAATTCTTATAAAGAGAAATGGGGTTTTGGTTCTATGGTTGAGGATGTTATTGGAAATGAAGGGGATCGGATTCTTGGGCGTGATGCTCAGCGGAACAATATTTTGGCGGCTCGTGTTGTGTCGGAGACTGTGAAGACTACTTTGGGGCCGATGGGGATGGACAAGATGCTGGTTGATAGAGTCGGGAATGTTGTTGTTACGAATGATGGTGTGACGATTTTGGATGAGATGGAGATTGAGCATCCTGCTGCTAAGATGGTTGTTGAAATTGCGAAGACTCAGGAGAAGGAAGTTGGGGATGGGACTACGACGGCTGTTATGTTGGCTGGGAAGTTTTTGGAGAATGCTGAGAAATTACTTGATATGAAGATTCATCCTACTGTGATTTGCAGGGGTTATCGTTGGGCTGGGGATAAGGCTCAGGAAATTTTGGGTGGTTTGGCTGTTGATATTGGTAGTCGGGATGAGTTGGTGAAGGTTGCACAGACGGCTATGACTGGGAAGGGTGTTGAATATTTGAGGGAGAAGTTTGGGGAGATTATTGTTGATGCGGTTGATGTTGTTGCTGAAGGGAATAGGGTTGATTTAGGTGATGTTCGGATTGAGAAGCAGAAGGGTCGGGCGATTGATGAGTCGGAGTTGATTCGAGGTGTTGTGATTGATAAGGAGCGGATTAATTTGGATATGCCATCTAGGGTTGAGAACGCACGGATCGCTTTGATTGAAGAGGCTTTGGAGGTTCGATCTCCGGAGATGGATGCGCGAATTTCGGTTTCGACGCCGGAGCAGTTGACTAGTTTTTTGGGGCAGGAGGATTTGGTTTTGAAGGAGAAGGTTGAGTTGATTCGAGGGAGTGGTGCGAATGTTGTTTTTGTTCAGAAGGGTGTTGATGAGTTGGTGCAGCATTATTTGGCGAAGGCTGGGATTTATGCTGTGCGTCGGGTGCCGAGGAGTGATATGCAGAATTTGGCGAAGGCGACTGGTGGGAAGATTGTTTCTAAGTTGAGTGAGATTGCGAGTGGAGATTTGGGGAATGCGGAGTTGGTTGAGGAGCGGAAGGATGGTGAGGATGGGATGACTTATGTTATGGGTTGTTCGAATCCGAAGGCGATTACGATTTTGATTCGAGGTGGGACTGAGCATGTTGTTGATGAGGTTGAGCGGGCTGTTGAGGATGCGCTTGGAGATGTGAGTGCTGCTGTTAGATATTCTAAGGTTGTGGCTGGAGGTGGTGCTGTTGAGATTGAGTTGTCGAGGAGGTTGCGAGAGTATGCTCGGGGTCTTAGTGGTCGTGAGAGGTTGGCTGTTGAGGAATTTGCTGCGGCGTGTGAGTTTGTTCCTACGACTTTGGCAGAGAATGCGGGTATGGATCCGATTGATGTTTTGACGGAGCTTCGGACTGCGCATGATTCTGGGGGTCGGGATATGGGACTCAATTTGTTTAGTGGTGGGATTGAGGATAATATGGTTGGTGGTGTGATTGAGCCATTGAAGGTTAAGACGCAGGCGATTGCGAGTGCGACGGAGGTTGCGATTATGATTTTGAGGATTGATGATGTTGTTGCGGCGCGGAAGAGTGAGGGGAGAGGGGGAAAGGTTGGTAATATGAGCGGGTATGACTAATGAATAAATTTAGAAAAAATGTTGCGACTTTTAGAGAGACTGAGCTTTTACAGAATTGTTCTTCTGAGATGATTGATAATATGCATATTGTTCGGAGTGCCTATCGTTCTGTGATGGCTAATAATCTTACATATGTGAGTATGCCGATAACTTCTGGTGAGAGGTTTTATGATGTTTTGGAATCTTATGGCGTGATGGATTCTGCGAAGTTGCCAGATGGGGTTTTATATAATGAGATAATTTTGCCTAATATTGAGAAGTATACTGGGATTGCTCAGGGGATTCAGGATGAGAATCCTAATAGGACGGTTATTGCGCCTAGTGTTTTTGAGGCCAAGAAACAGAGGTGGTCGCAGGAGGAATATATGTATCTGTGGTATTGGGTTTTGCAGGATAAGATTTCGACGGGGATTCTTGCTGATAAGTTTTCTAATGGGGGAAGTGAGGAGGCTGTTTGTATGAATGAGATAAGGCATCAGATGACGAAGGTAGAGGGGCATCATAGCTCTGGGCTTCCGCGATATATACCTACTATTGCTTTGGAGAGAGGCGGTTATGATGGTTTTGAATCTATTGGAGATGATATGACGCTTTATCCGCAACCTAGTGTTTTTGATTTGGATGGAACAAAGATGGCTGCTTCTGATCCTGATTACTTGAGGTCGGGAAATGGTATGGAAATTTTTGATTTGGATGGGGAGGCTATTTCTATAGATGAGAATGCTGCTATTATTAGGAGGTCTGTTGAGAATTTGAGGGAACGGGGTTTTAAGACGGGGAGGTTGGAGAGTTGTTTATTGGATTTGGGTGGGATTGCTCATGCTAATCACATGGCCACGAACTATCTCTGGGGTAAGGAATCTGAACCTGACCGTATTTGGCGAGGACGTATTTATGATGAGATTGCTAAGGTGATTGGTGGGGACAGGTTTGATGTTGATTCTGTTAATTGGTGAGAGATTTTAAATAGATTTAATTCTTGATATATTGAAGGAGGTGTGATGTGAAGGTACGTAATAGTATACCCTTTAGATTGGGAACTTCTTCGAAGTCCCATTTTAAGCGGGCAAAGATTTTGTGGACTGGTGTTTTAGCTGCTGTGTTAATGATAGTTGTGAATATGTTGTTGAATGTTATTTATAGTAAAGTTTTTCCTGGTATTACTGAAATGTATTCTAGTATGGATGTTTTTCGTTCTATGGGGGATCCTTTGATGATGTTGTTTTTTATCTATCCTTTAGTGCTTGGGATTGGTCTTGCTTGGATTTGGAGCTATACGAAGGGAATTTTTAAGAAAGATTCTACTTTTTGGGCTGGACTAAAGTTTGGATGGGCCTATTTCGTAATCGCTGGTATTCCTATATTCTTTATCAATGTAGGTAGTTTTGATTTACCTATTATGATGATTGGAACTTGGGTAGATATGCTTGCGGCTAATGGGCTTATTGCTGGCTGGGTTTTTGCTAAGTGGGCTCGGTAAAATTTGATTCTTAGTGGTTTATACTTCGTTGGAAAAACGCTCACGTACCTTATGGTTCTGGAGATAAGGAGATGGGGTGCATGCTAATGCTTTAGAGCACGAGAAGTTGTTTCGTAGAGTTTTGTCTTTTGTTGAGGGGATGATTGGGAAAATATAAATGCGCGGGCGGGGGCTCGAACCCCGGTCCCATCGTTGGCAACGACAGATTCTAACCACTACCGTCGCTTTAGAAAAGCTCGGACACGGGAACTAAAGTTCCCTAAAGAAAATCAAAGATTTCCTTTAAACTACCCAAGCATGAAGCATGTATTAAAAGAAGTATAAAAAATAAATGCGCGGGCCGGGGATCGAACCCGGGCCCCAACGTTGGCAACGTCGAATAATAACCACTATACTACCCACGCATAAAAGATTGTTGATTTTAGGTTTTAAAAAAGTTTGTTTGGTATATATCATATATATTAGGAGCTTGTAGGTTTTGGTTATATAGAAAATTAAATAAATAGGGAATGCTTTGTTTTTGTATGAATGCCGAGAGTGTGGTTCGTGATATTGCTGGGCTTGCGGGTGTTGAGGTTGGGGGAAATGAGCCTTGGGATATTAGGGTTTCTGATAATCGTTTTTATGATCGTGTTTTGAATGAGGGTTCGCTTGGGTTGGGTGAGACGTATATGGATGGGTCGTGGGATTGCGATAGGGTGGATATGTTTTTTGATAGAGTTTTGGGGGCGAATCTTGAGAAGAGGATTTCGGGGAAGGATGTTGTTATTGCTAGAGTGAAGTCGAAGTTGTTTAATCGGCAGAGGAAGTCGAAGGCATTTGAAATTGGGGAGAGGCATTATGATATTGGGAATGATTTGTATCGTGAGATGTTGGATGATAGGATGGTTTATACTTGTGGATATTGGAAAAATGCTTTTAATTTGGATGGGGCGCAGGAGGCGAAGTTGGATTTGAGTTGTCGGAAGCTTGGGCTTGAGGCAGGGATGCGGGTTTTGGATGTTGGATGTGGATTTGGAAGTTTTGCGAAGTATGCGGCGGAGAAGTATGGGGTTGATGTTGTTGGGGTGACGGTTTCGAAGGAGCAGGTTAAGTTGGGGAGGGAGATGTGTGAAGGGTTGCCGGTTGAGTTGAGGTTGCAGGATTATCGTGATGTTAAGGGTAAATTTGATAGGGTTGTTTCTTTGGGGATGTTTGAGCATGTTGGGCCTAAGAATTATGATGTTTATTTTGATAAGGTTCGGGATTGTTTGGCTGACGATGGGTTGTTTTTGTTGCAGACGATTGGGTGTAATGGTTCTGGGCGAGGGTCCGAGAGATGGATTGATAAGTATATTTTTCCGGGTGGGGTTTTGCCGTCGGTGAAACAGATCGGTACTGCTGCTGAAGGGAGGCTTGTGATGAGAGATTGGCATGAGTTTGGGAAGGATTATGATAAGACGTTGATGGCTTGGAATGGAAATTTTCAGGCGGGATGGGAAGGTTTGAGCGGGAAGTATAATGAGAGGTTTAAGCGGATGTGGGAGTATTATCTGTTGAGTTGTGCGGGGAGTTTTCGGGCTGGGAGGAATCAGTTGTGGCAGGTTATGTTTTCTAAGGAAGGTGGGCAGGGAAATTTTGTTTCTGTTAGGTAAGATTTGTTTACTGTTAAAATTAGTAAATCTTAAATAAGATTTATCTTTGTTAATAACATGTCAAAAAAGTCAATCGGGCATGCTTTCAAAAGGAAAAGTCTTCTTGTCTTTCCGGCAATTAAAAAAAGGTATTATTCTGTAGCCCTAGAGAGTGAAGCGGATTCATTAGAGATAGACTTGGAAGATAGTATTGCTTCTTCTTCGAAAACCCTTGCGCGAGATGTTCTATGTGAAGAATTTCCTAAAGATTACTCGGGTAAAAAGGAGTTAATGGTAAGAATTAATGATTTCAGAAGTAAATTTTATGAGGAAGATGTGGAATTGATTAAGAATCTAAAGCCTGATACTATTTCCTTTGCAAAGGTTGAGAGAGCAGAGGATATTAAACAACTTGAGAGTTCCCTGCTTGATGCGGGAATTAAGAATATCGATATTTTTGTTGGTATAGAGTCACTATCGGCATTTTATAATATGGATGAAATTTTGGGTAGCTCTAAAAAAATAACGGCGGCAATTTTAGGTGTTGAGGATTTGGTAGCTGAATTGGGAATAGAGCGAGGAGAAATCTGGAAGAATCCAATTCTTAATTATATGTTAATAGAATTTTCTATGAAGTGTCGTATGTATGGGATTCAGAGTATCGGTCCAATAACTCGAGGATATTCTACTCCTAGTCATTTTAAGGAGTTGGCTGAAGAATGTGCCTATTTAAAAAAAATGGGTTTTGTTGGAAAAGTTGCGATTCATCCTAGTCAGATAGAAATCATAAATCGAGAGTTTGAGATCACTAGTGAGCAAATACTAGATGCACAGAATATTATCGATGAATTTAAGAAAAAAGAATTGAAGGATGGAACTGCAGTGATTATATCTTCTGAGGGGATGGAGGATTCACCTTCTCTGAAAAAAGCAAAGGACATTTTAAAGTATGCTGAAGATCATGGATTTCCAAAAAATTGAGACATTAGAAGGGATGTTGGTATTATTTTTTGGTTGAGAATACAATGTGCCACAATGGTACCACGCCCCAACCGGAGTTCATTGGTGCGTATGTTCTGTCGTTGATAAAGTTAAATTCTGTTCCAATTGAGAGCAATAGGGAAGTTTAATAAATTTAAGCTCTATGTTTGAAAAATAAAGCTAAGGCCACAACCGCAAATGCTGCAAACCCAATCCATCCTATCAATGGGAGTTTTACTTCTTGGCCAAAGATATTACCAGTTACGGGTAATGCTAGGACAATTAGAAATAAGATTATCCCAATTCCTATCAAAACTGCAGTCTCTGAGCTGGTTTGTCCTTTCTTGCCCCTCATCTTCCTTTATTTTTATACCCCTTTTTTCTCATTCGATCATTGATAGACCCATCCTTATTTTTCATATCCACTAAGTCTCTGCCAAATTTATCTCTAGCAACTTTTCGAACAGAAACAGTACCCTTAGTCCTTCCAGTCATCCCCGCTGCAGTCTTAGTGGCTCTACTGGATCCATACTGATAAGATTCTGGTGCCCTAACTCTATTTAGTCTGAATCTTGTGCCATCGGCAAAAATGCCGCTATCGCCATCATCCCATTTTTTTATTTTCTTCTTCTTGAAAACCATAATTATTTCACGAGAACTCAACTTATAAAGCTTTCGTTATATGATGATGTGCTATTCATTACATTGTTTAAGCAAAAGTTTATAAATATGTTTTTCAAGATAATATTATGAGAGGTGTTTTTTATAATGGATAGTAAGACTAGAGTAAAAAAAACACCAGAGCAGATAAAAGAAGATATTCTAAACAACTTGAATAGCGGTCCTAAAAATGCTCATGAAATCTCTGAAGATATTAATTCTAATTGGCTAACTATAGAAAAATTTCTAAATGAATTAATCAATGAAGATAAAATTATAGAATTAATATCAGCTACGAAATCTAAGATTTATGCCAGCAAAGAAGATCTATCATTTTTTTATTTACCACTGAGAGAAGAGATAAGAGAAGAGACCACTTCCCTATTGTATACAATAAATAAAATATGGAAAGAACGTGTAAATGAACCCCTTCAAAGAACCGTCTTACAAAAACTTGCAGTAGAATTTGTAGAAAATAACAACTTAGAAAATAAAGTTCCCATAGCAAGATTCCATTATGGACAGACTTTATTGTTGAGATATGAAGAGGTGGTAGGGTCTAATGAGTTTAAAGTAAATACGGAACAAATGAATAATTTACTCGAACTTATTGACAAATATAAAACTCTTACTGCAAATAAAGCAAGATTAAAACAATATGAAAAAGATTCAATGAAATTTTATAAGGACAAAGAAGAAGTAATGAATTATTTTTGTCTTAAAGACAAAGAGACTCTATCCAGAGAATTATTTAACATGATGGCATCTTATCCAACAGAATTAATGGAAAGCTTTACACTCTTTGATAGGATAGTCTATTGTGCCAATACCGTCTCAATCTCTCAGTCCGAAGAAGCAGAAATATATCTGACAAGGCTTAAGGAGATATTCTCTCTCTTCTGGGATTTAATAACCACAGAAGCTTTTTTTCAAGATGCGAAAAAGGCCGTTGTTGAAGAAAAAATAGAATTGTTTAATCAAATAAAAATTAATTATATGAATACAAAAAAAACACAAGTGTCAAGGGTTTTAGATGATATAGAAAGTGAAATAAATTTACTAAAAATAGATTCAGGTTCAGAAACTTCAGATTTAATACATGAATTGTTAAATTCTTAAAATGAAAGATTTTCTAGATACTTGCATACTTTTTACAGCATTTGATACTAGGGATGCCCATTATGAGGAAGTTTGTATTTTTTTAGAGAATCAAGATGATTTCTTAATATCTATATATCAAGAAAAAGAAGAAATACCAAAATTATTTCTAAGAAAACAAAGATTTTTTATGGAAGCTATAAAATTCTCAAAGAATAGAAGTCATATTACTGATTATTCAATATTTACAGATAAAGAAAAAATTATATTAAAAAAGTTAAGGCATCAAATAGCAAGTGGACTTGAAACAGAAGATGGATTAATAGAAAAACAAAGAGAAATTTTGCTTATAAGAAAAAAAATTAATGAATTTATTCAAACAAGAATTTCAAAAAAAGTAATACCCATAGAAAAAATAGATCCAACTCTTGTGAGCTTAATAACCAAGGAAAATAAAAATAAAGCTGATGCAAAAATAATCTCTTCTGCGATTCAAGAGCATCAAGAAAATGAATTAATAGCTTTTACTCTTGATAAAAATGACTGGAAGATTATACCAATCAAGGAAAAAATAGAAAATTTAAAATTTAAATGTCCCGAAGTTAGATTTTTAAGATAAATTAATGCTACATAGGTATTCATTGAATTTCAAATCATAAGACTAAATACTTAATCGAAGTAGATTATATCTTTATTCTGAGCATCTATATTGGAGATTTTAGATTAAAAGTCAGGGAAATGATTTTGAATGAATTTAATAAAATTATTATTATAAAGATCATAAGATTTAAAAGCCTGAGTTGTTTAATGAGAATATGAAAAGGATGGGAGTGGCAGATTTTTTTTGCGGTGCCGGGGGTTTTTCAGAGGGATTTAGCCAAGAAGGATTTGATGTTGTCTTTGCATTAGACAATTGGCTTCCTGCTATTGAAACACACCACTTAAATCATCCAAACTGTGATTCTAAATTGATAAATATTCTTGAATTAGATACTCCTCAAAAAATTGATGAAGTAGTGCCAGATACGGAAATTATAATTGGAAGTCCTCCGTGTATATCTTTCTCAAATTCGAATAAATCTGGGAAGGCAGATAAAACAAAGGGTCTGGAGCTGATTAAAGCTTTTCTTAGAATTGTTGCATGGAAGAAAAAGAAAGGTGTGTTAAAATATTGGGTTATGGAGAATGTTCCAAATTCAAATAAATATACGAAAAATTCTTACTCTTGGACCGAATTGGGTCTCCCTGGAAAGGGTCCTGAGTTACAAATCCGAATTAGAGATATACTAAATTCTGCTGATTTTGGTGCTCCCCAGATTAGAAAGAGATTTATTTGCGGGGATTTTCCAGCACCAAAAAAAATTATAGATAATAAAAAATACATTTCTATAAAAAACATATTTTCTTCTCTTGGAAATCCCTTAGAATATAAAGATAAAAACATAACTGATCCACTATATGGGGTAAAGATTAAGTCAAAATATTTGACTGACCATTTCTATGACACTAGGGTGATGAATTTTGAGTGGCAAAAGGCAAAGAGATTAAAGTTGGATCATGGATATATGGGGAAAATGTCTTTTCCTGAAAATATTGATAATCCGAGTAGGACTGTTATGGCAACTATGTCCGCCTCTACTAGGGAGTCCCTAATCTTTTATTCATTCAACTCAAATTCAAATAAAAATGGATACAGGGTGCCAACAGTAAGGGAAGCCGCATGCTTCATGTCATTTCCTATAACCTATCAATTTGAGGGCGGTAGTGAAGCTGTTAAATATCGTTTGGTTGGGAATGCAGTTTGTCCAAAACTTTCTTTCGCCTTGGCTAGGGCTATATTAAAAAAGGAAAATAAAATTTATGGAAAAAGAAAGTCAAATGATAAGATTATCTCCAAAATTAATTTAAATGGCGCCAAAAGAAAGAAAAAAACAATTAAAAATAGAAAAAGAGATGCCATATTTGATTTCCATATACCTTATTTGAAAATTAGAAATTATCGTGTAAGTATAGATAATAGAGATTCAAATTTTGATAAAGGAATAATTAAATGGAAGGGGGTTTTGCATCATGGTACTGGCAAAGATGCAAAAAATATTATTTTAAATTTTTCTGATGCCAGGAGATTATTTTATAATGCCCCAGGGTTTAGGAGTTTTGATAGAGATTTGAGGAAACTTGCTAAGGAGCTCGGCTTGTCTCATCATAAATTACAGAATGATTATATTTTAAACTCCTCATCGGTCGGGCCATATAATCTTTTAGCTGAACTAAAAGAACTGATAGATAACCATTATCCTGAAAGAAAAGATTTTGAGGATTTAAAACACCGAAAGAAGGGATTTTCTATAGGTAATGGCTCCATGCCATTAAGAATTGGAGCAGCAATATATTCCTGCAGTCTTATAGTGTCTTTGATGAAATAGTTTAATCTAAAAGTTCTTCTTCAAATCTTTTTATTATACTCCCTGGGTCGTCCGAGCTAAGTTTTTTCTTTAAAATTTCGAATCCCCCATTCGCATATTTTTCAGCAGTTTTACGTATTTCTACCATGTCACTCAAGACGCCTATTCCCTTTTCTTTAATGGCAAGAGATGCAATTATCCATGTAGATTTGACATCAAATGCATTGCAATTTACAACAGGGTAGGGACTTTTGAGGTTTTTTGGACATTTATTCTTAAATCCCAAAGCAAGAGAAATCATAAAAATATCATTGAAAGTCCTGTCTTTAAATAAAATATTTTTCTTCTTAAGGTCATTATAATCTTTTTGATATTTTTTCTCTATGTTGTAATTTCTAGGAAATCTTTCTTTTAATTCATCTCTCATATTTTTCTATGCTAGAAGTGCCTGTCTTCTTATTTAGTTTAATTTGATATTCTAATTCTGTACGCTCTTTTATTTTTTCTTTAAATGAAGTTGTATATTCTGTATCAGTTACCAAAAGAGTTACCTGTGTTCCTTTTAGATATTCTGGTAGGTTCTTGGCTATATTATCTCTTGGTTCTCCAGATATTCTTCCTAGTGGGGTATCTATTACAACAGGGGCATCAAATCCAGAGACTTCTTTTAATGCGGCCATAAATGAAAGTGCTAGTACTTGTCTCTGTCCTGACGATAAGGAATGTAAGCATTCGTTTCCGTAGCTATTTATAACTGATAAATTGTAGTTGTCATCTATTCTAACTTTTTCAAAACTCTCTTTATTCCAAATCATAGAGAAAAAATACTCTTCAGTTTTTATTTGGATTGTGTTTCTAACTTCTTCAACTATTTCATTTAATATTTTATTTAAGACATCCGAAGATTCGTTCAATAATCTAATCTGACTCACTACTTCATTTGACTCATTAGATTTCTTCCATAAGTCATCTAGTTCTTTTGCAAGATCTCCAATTTCTTCGTCTAAATTTTTTATATCATTTTTGCAAACGGCCAAATATGATTCCTCTTTTATCAGTGCCATGTGTAACATGTTTCTTTTTGTTTCTTTTTGTGATATTTCTTCTTCGTCTAGACCTTCTAGTGCCAAATTAATTTCCTTATTACGATTTCCGACTTGCTTATATCTCTCTTCAAGTCGCAAAAATTCTTTATTAAGTTCATCTAATTTCTTGATGTCATCTTCTTTTCTTTCCGAATCCCTATTTAATATGCCTCTCCCTTCGATTAATAAAGATGCATTTTCTCCGAAACTATTTCTATCTATTAAAGAATCTATTAATTTAAATTCTTTAGATTTTTTGTCTACGCATCTTCCGCAAATACATTTGTTTAATTTTAATATCTTTTCTAAATATTTTGGGTCAATCTCTGGAGGTAATTTCTTTTGTTTGTCTAGTTTTTCTACTTCATTAATTGTATTTTCTATAACCCCCGAGAGTATAGATGAAGGATAGTTGTCAATAACTACTTCTGTAATCTTTGATTTTATCTCTCCCTCCCTGTCTTGAATACTTTTTGCCTCTTCCTTTAATCTATCTCTTTCTTTTTGTAAAGAACTTACATCCGATCTTCCAAATTTTCTTAAAAAATTATCTATCTGTAGAATATCTTTTTCAGTATTTTCTATAGAAGCCTCGTGTTCTTTTTTTTGCTTTTCTAAATCTTCTTTTTTCTCCATAAAGCTACTTTTTTCTTCTGATTTTTCTTTTATCTTTGGATTAACATCGTCAACACCCTTTTCTATCTCTCTTGATACCCTTTGCGTGTGACTTATTGTATTATTAATTAACTCTATTTGGGATACATCAAAAATTGCTTTTTTGATATTAGTTCCACTACCAATCTTAAAAAAGGAGTCTAATTTTTCTCCATCAAAAAAGAAAAAGCTTCTAATTTCTTTTGGGAGTATTTGTTTAATTAATATTTGCTTATTGTCCTCTTCTTCAAAACCTCCTGAGGTTTTTTTAAGAATTTTAAAATCTTCATCAACCAAGGCTAGGCGTCCAGTGTCTGTTTTTTTGAATGTTTTTTTCCTTTCTATAACAAAATCAGTTGTTTGGCCTTCCCCTAAAAATATTTTAATTGAAACATTTTTTTTCTCACCTATCTTCATGTCGTCCAGAACTTTTTCATTAAGGACTTCTAATTTTTTTGTCTCTTTGTATTTGCCATTTTCTACTCCTTCGTCGTTATAAAAACACCAGTTTATTGCACCCAATAGATTCGTTTTGCCGCATCCATTTGCTCCAGAGATTATAGTGAAATTTTTCTTAGGTTTTATTGAAAAGTCAATTTTCTGTTTTGAATAATATTGTCTAAAATTTTCCATTTCTAAGCTTATAAATTTCATTTTTTGTCAACCCTCCTGGCATAATGTTCTACGAAATTTTTATATTGATCAGTGTATCGCATAACATCTTCGTTTAAAGAATCTCTCTCAAATTCTAATAAATTTTTTATCAATTCCTTTACTTTGTTTTCGCATTTGGCTTTGTTTAGCTTTTCTAAAATTAGTTTGTTAATTTCGTTTTTTACCATTTTACATTAATCCATAATCTTCCATTATGGAGATTACCTTTTTTGTTGAAGATATGGGATTCATTGAAGAGTTTGAAAATTCCATATATCTTTTAAGTTCTTTTTTTAACATTTTCTTATCCATATCAGATGAGGCGTATTTATAAAAATAACCTTTTGGGGGTAGGACTATAATATCATGGATAACAGAAAAATTTTTTGATGGGTGTGTCCTCAATATCCTTCCTCTTCGCTGAATATATTCCCTAGGATTTCCACTACTTGCCATAATTATTGCGGTCTTTGTTGAAGGCACATCTACTCCTTCATCTAAACATTTTATTGCTAGTAAAACCTGATATACACCCTTCTCAAAATTTTCTAAAATTTTCTTTCTTTCTTTATTCTTTTCTTTTGAGGTAAACCTGTGAAAAATTGTGTTCTTTTTTGAAAGATATTTTGGAACTTCTATGATTTGTTTATCTGAACAATAGATTAAAGTTTTATCCATTTCCTCTTTTTGAATAATTTCTTCTAATATGTCATATTTTGCAATTGCATTAGTTATTATTTTTTGTCTCTGTATTAATAAGAGAGAGAGTCTTTCATTATTCTCTTTACTGTCTCCCTGCATCAATCTGGCAATCCTTGGCGCAAATGCCTCATATTCTTGCATTTCTTCATCTGAGAGGTGACTTATATGAGGATAATATTTATAGGGAGTTAAAAATTTCATTGCTATCGCTTCTTCTAGACCAAATTCAAAAACAGTTTTCCCAAAATAATCATTGATTATTTTTGTTCCTTCGTCATCCATCCACCTGGAAGGAGTTGCACTTAATCCAAGGCGAAATGAATATTCTTCCAACAATCCCTTTCTTCGTGATTCTGCCCCTACATAATGTACTTCATCTCCAATATATAGGGAATTTTGATTAAATTTTTTTATTAATTCTAGAAAATATCCTTTTGAAGACGTGTCGTATGTTGTAACTAAAACTAGTAAGTTTTCATAGCCCCTGTTTAAATTGGAGACCTTATCTGCAACTTTGTCAACCCAAGACTTTCTATTCCCAAATGCTTTGACAGAACTTATTCCTTGATCTTCCAGTTCCTTGGTCCACTGAGTAACTAAGTGTTGAAAGGGGCAAGCAATAACTACTAGAAATGGCTTAGTTTCTTTTGAAAGTTCTTTTATTATTGATATAGAAGTAAATGTTTTCCCGCTTCCAGTTGCCATTTCTAGTACGCCAGTCTTCCCATTTTCCATCCAGCAATCAATAGCTTCCTTTTGGTAGGGTCTTAGCTTTTTCTTAGAAATGCCCTTTTCTAGTTCATCGATAATCTTGTTCAATTCTATTTTATCTTTTGGCCGAATTTCTATTAGTTTTTTTTCAACAGCTTCTGGAAGCGATATTGTTTTAACTCGATTCCCCTCACCAGACCAAAATTTTTCAAACTTTCTTTCATCTTCAATTAAATATTTTCTTTCATCTTCAATCCATCCTCTAAAAACTTTAAATTCTTCTATATTATGAATGAATCCATTTGCAGTCTCATTTTCAGATCCACTAAATGAAATTTTGCTTCCTAGTTCATCATATAAAAGTCCAACTTTTTGATGCAAAATTCCTTTAGCATTTTCCTTTATAATAGCAACTTTTATTTCTACCTTTCCCATAGCTATTAACCATGAAAGAACTTTTAGGTGATTTATTTTTATTTGCTCTCTGAGTTCCTCTATGTCTTTTATCATTAAAGCCGAAATTATTTTTTCAGGATTTTCAATCCCCTCCCTTATCGCCTCATAGTCCTCTTTACTAAGTCCGACATTTATTAGCAACTTCATTTTTCCTCTTTTGCCGATTAGGCTAGTAATTCCTTCAGAGGCAACTACTAAGCTTGAGGAGCTGTAATAAGATGCTATTCTTTTGTATAAGATAGATTCTTTTAAGGTGGGGATATAGAAGTCTTTGAGAATATTATCCTCGTCAGAGTCATAAGTGTTTTTTAGATTAATATCATTAAGTGACATTGGATTGAGATAATAATTTTTTAATTCTTTTTCTCCTAAGTTTTCTTTCAAGAGAGAGAGTGTCTTTGGGTAATTCGTTAATTGTCTTGGATATGGTTTTTTCTCTAACTAATTGAATTATTCTTTCTATTTCTCCGTAGTCTTCGTGTTTCTGAATAAACTCTATCAATTCCTCAACCGACCTTGTCCTTGGCGTATTATAGAGTTTCGCGGTGACAAATGATAAAAGTCCTATTAGCTCTATTTTTTCATCCATTATTTTTCTCATTTTGGTAGAATGACTCAAATTATTGTATTCTCTTTCTACTGATAAATACCTTCTCAGCCCAACCATCCCTAAAACCTCTTCTGAAAGCCCTCCCAATAAATCCTGGCAAGAGTTATAGGTTTTTTCTATTATTTTGCCTATATCCGAACTTTCATTCCAGTTATTTTTTATTAAATCGTAGTCTGAAGAAAGTTCAATTTGTTTAAGAGCAAAAGTGACAATAAATAAATCGTCCAAATAGCCGGTTTCTTCTTCATAATCAGGAATAACATCTTCAGGAAGTACAAAATATCCTAAAACCGAAGAAACTATTATCCTCGTACTCCAACTAGACCTGTTATCATATAAAATTTTGCATAAAAGGTCAAAGAGAGCAGGCAAATGTTTGATTAATTCTTTGTGTTCTCCATTATAACTACTTACTGTTTCGTTTAAATCGTCAGCGAATCCACGATATTCCATTTTTATAAATAAGTTAAGAACTTTATAGATTTAGTGGTCAAAGGGCAATTCATTAATTTTTTACGACAAGTCTTAGAAGTCTATATGGTTTTAAGAATTGGTAATTATTTCTTTTAATCTTTTTATAATTTCAACCTCAGCCAATGTATCCAGCTCGCAATACTTTTCCAAGTCTTCCCTTACTCTTAATCTTTCCGAGTTCTCAACATCCCCATAAGTAACCCTTTCGTATTCATTACTTGCGAACATTCCCTCGCTAATTTCTAAATCACTATATTTCAAATCAGACATAACTGGTAACACCGCCTTTATCGAAGCGGAACCTTTTTGTTTGGGATCGTAATAAGAAAAATCTCTAAAGACATCTAAGAGGTCTTTTACTCTCGGCTCAATATTATCTTTATACCAGCCTTTAAACTCTGGTAAGGCCACGGCTGACTCATTCATAATTCCCTTCTCAAACCCTTGATTGTAAACTAAAATGCTCCCACGCTTCTTTAAATTGTCTCTAAGAGCCTGCATAAACTTCGGTCGAGGATCGCTCGTGCCATCAGCTAAAAAAGAAATATGCTTAATTTTTCCAGTCTTACTTTGGGTATGTAATGAGAATTGAAATGGAATCCTCTGATATGGCTTCATCCCATTAAATTTAGGGATCGCAGGCGCAATAGTTTCAAAATCTAAATAATAAATTGGATATTTCAAGTTCCGAAGAAAATTCTTGATTTGTAGTTTATCTACATGCTTTCCGCCATCAAATGCAAGCCTTCTTTGTACCTGCTGATTACTATTCAGCTTAACATCTTCTGGAACATCCTTCAGACGAATAATTCCTTCATTGTAAAGCTCAAAACATTTATTCTTAAGCATATAATAAAACTCGAATACGCTCCCTTCTGGAACATTCTTCCAGCATTCACCTTTCAAGGCACACTTATATGGCTCTGAGCACTGTATGCCAATAGGTGTATCTTTTTCCTTTTTAGCCCGAATAATCTTAAACATGTTTTCAATTCTCTCCTCAATTCCCTCGGTATACTCATCAACTTTCTCAGTAATATCAGTCTGTACAAACAACTCCCCTGGCTCAATCTCCCCGTCCTTAATATACTCATTATTAATATGCATCAAAAAACATTTTCTAATTTTAAGTCCGGCTTTTTCATAGGTATACTTCTGGAAAGAAACGTCATGAATATTTATGTCTTTGACTTTTGTCGCGCTCTTAACTTCAATAATATCCCATTCATTCTCTCCAACTGGCAATAAAACATCTGCTCTAGAGAATAAGTTATTGACCATAATTCCTGCTTCATAAATCGTTTCTCTATCTTTAATCGCCTTTTTCGTTTTACTAATATTTTCCATAAAACCTAAATCTGCAAGGTCGATTCCTCCAGGAAAGGCTTTTGTGGCTAAAACTCCAATAATATCTCCCATCATAAAATTATGTTTCGCAGAATTATCTGGCTCGGGCATTCTTTGCTTATCATTCTTTGCAACCCAGAGTAATTTTGGGCATTGCAGGCCTAGGAGATAATTTGATTTTGTTAGTAGCATGGAAATAAGACAAATAGGAAGTTTTTATGATTAATTGTTTTTAAGTAAACTATTTTTAAGATACTCCTTGTTACTTGCTTTTGTCAACCTCCTAACCAATGGAGCTCATGATAATTAAGGATTGTCTTTTTTAATTGATGAAAAAATATTCAGTATAATGTGATAGATTGAAATTTCTTTTGTCTTACTTTTATCTAAAAAACTTTTTGTTTTAAAATATTCAAAGCCGGTTCCTCCAAAGTTAAGTTTTTCGAATGAGTTTGGAACTATCAATTCATCTTTATCAATAATTTCTTTTTTATATTTCTCGTTGATAGAGCTTTCCCCCTCATTTATCATAACTATAATTCCAAAAGATTCAAAATCGGTTAGATAAGATTTTATTTGTTTTATAATCTCCTTATACTTATTTCTTGGCCATACCTTAAACTCAGAAATACCTTCTAAATTATTTCTAAAATTATCCTTACCAAATAAAATTAGGTCTGTTTCTCCTCTGCATTTCAGACTTTCGGCTACTGCAATTTCTTCTATAACGACATTGAGACAAGAAAGAAAATAATCTCTAACATCTTCTTCCTGCAGTCTTCCTGCAGTCTTCCTAATTACTATATTTTCTTTTTTCAGAAATTCTCTTGAGATCTTAATAAAAAGTTCTATAACATTTTTTTCAAAATCGTTTAATTCTGATTTTAATTCATATAGATAATCCTGAATCTTTGCATAAATGATTTTCTCCCCAGACTTTAATAAAAAGGGTTTAGCGGCTTCAAAACTTTTTATTGCTAACTGTTCTGGCATTAGCCCTCGGTTCCCTAAAGAAAAAACTTCAGATATTGCAGAATTAATAAAGGATACCGAAGGGGGACCGTGACTTGTTAAGATATACTTATCTTTTAAAGATGTATAACACTTCATAAAAGCTAACCCTGCCCAATAGAAAATGTTGCCAAACTCAAAATCATCATACATCATCCAATCATTAATCTTTTTCCCATAAGCGATTTCTTTTATTAGTAATTCTCCAACCAAGTAATAATAAATATGGGCCATATTATAATTATTTTTTGAAGTGTAATAAACAGCTAAATCCTCATATATAGATTCAGCCTTATTGAGAAGCTCCCTTACCTTATGGTATGCTGATTTTGTTGAACAAAAACTCTTTATTCCATCTTTCTCTTCTACCAAGCAGTCACTTTTTATTTCCTTACTTTGTAAAAAATCAAATAATTTTCCAGCAGCAATTATAAATTTTTGAGCAGCCATATCTTTAAAATAATTATTCTGTTTAAAAGATTCAGGTTTTAGCTTCAATAGCAATTCACCTATTTTTTGGTTTATTTCTGCATATTTATTAAGCAAGCCAAGAGATTTTTCTTTGATTATTTCTATTTGTTCAGGATATTGATATTCTAAAGAACTTATTTGGACATAAGAATGCCATAATACATTAGCATAAGTTTCCATTTCTGAAATAGATTTGACTTCTAATCTCTCTAAAAATTTTGGTTCTTTCCCTAATCTCTTTAGTTCTTCTTCTATAATTTTGTTTACTTCTTCTGTTTGGTTCATTTTATTCTTTTGTTTTTATATAATAAATAATTGCTCCGGAAATAGCGAAAATCAGTAAAATCAATTCTAAAGGAATTGATAATATTTTACATGTCAAATCAACCATTGGCTTTCCGCTTCCGAGTTCTCCAGTTTCATTTATATGGCAAACGTATTCTTGCAAAATACCCCCCAATAAGATTCCCACAAACAAAACAAAGATTACAAGTCCAATTTTTGTCATACTAAAAGACTCATAACTATATTTTTATAATTATGCAAAGAAAGAATCTCTTATCTTTTTCCCCATACTTGTAATCATATAAAGCCTATTATATGGATCTTCTGGGTTTAAGCATTCTGTGAGACCTTGTTCTAAAAATGAAGTTAAGTGTCTCGACATTTCCCGGAGGCTTAGATTAAGGGGGCCTTTTTCATTAATTTTCTTTCTTAATTCCTCTGCAGTAATCGGTTTATCGGGCAACAGTTTCATTACTTCCTTTCTTTGGCTACCAAGATTTACCCAAGAATAAGTTTTCCAAAATTTTGGATTTTCCATAAGATAGACAGCAAGTAGACATTTAATAGAAAGATTGACAACAGATAGACAATGTTTAAAAAAGATGAAACCCATATAAATTTATGAAAGCTGCGAAGAAATCTTGGTTTAGAAGACATTGGATCTTAACGGGCATTCTTGGATTTTTCATATTTTTAACTATATTAGGCATGCTTTCTGATTCGGATATAAATTCTGATTATTCGGACGGAGAATTAATTTCAATAGAATCCCACTCGATTGTGCCTCAGGATTCAGAAGTCGATAGAGAATGGAGAATTAAGGATTTAGTCATAGACTCCAATTTTACCGGATTTCTTGATGGATCAGAAAAACAAATGAGTAAATCTGAAACTTTTGGAGGAAGTGTCGTTGTTGCGAGAGTTTACCGTTTTAGTTCTATTAATAATTCTAATAAGTTTTATGAGCAAGAAAAAACTAAAATAGACATTAGGGGCGTTGAAGAATGGAGCCTTGGAATTGGTTGTTTTGGAATCGAAAGAGATAATACATTGTCGGGTTATGCAGAAGGATTTTGTGTCAGAAATAATGTTGTGCTTTATGTGAAATCTACTTCTAGCTCTTATTCTTATACGGGTGATGGGAAGAAGTTTATGAATATGATGCTTAAGAGAGTGTAATTAAAATTATTGATTAGGCAATGTTTCCTTTATTCTGTAAGGTATTGGGCATTAAAAATGGGTGCGGAGAATGGAAGAATAGGAAGAAGTGACTTCAAAAGAAAAGGGTGTAGACATATCTAAACTTTGGCGAATTGGTTAATTTTCTTTTCAGCTTTTAAAATGTATTCTTTTTCAATTGATTCACAGGTTTGTTTGAGTTTTTTAATAACTGTTAACTTTTGCCTTTCAATTTGCTGAATCGGTAATAATGCAAGTTGCTTCAATCCCTCGTTGATATTTTTATGTAGTCTTGGAAGGTAATCCCTAATAACTGGGTCTACTTCTCTTCCATTATGTAATTGCTCATAAATCTCTGTTTTTGAATCTCTCTTAAATTCATAATTTGTTCTATAAAAGGTATTTGTTTTTTTAAATTCAAATTTTGTCTCTAATATCCCTGAGCAAACAATTAGTCCTTTGGTTCTTCCAAGTAAAATCATATTTTGAGCAATTTCCCTAATAATTATTTTTGCAGAATAAGTTGGTTCCATTCCCAACATTTTAAGATCAGACTCTAAGCCTTTTATAACTTCATTGTATAAATTTTCTTCAGTTTCTTTTTTCTCTTTATCTTTTTTCTCTTTCCAATCTGGAAATTCATTATAGTAAGTTGTTCTAAACTTTGCAGGATTAAATACTCTATCTAAGTTCTCTTCTTTTACATTTTCTTTTTTTTGAGGTTTTTGTAAGTTATTCATTGTCCCTTATGTAATTTTTACAAATATGTTTTTCAATTATTTACATATTTTGTAACAAATTTAATTTTGAATATAATTCCAATAATGTTGCTAATTGAACTATGTCCACAACTTTTTCTATTTTTATTCCTAATTTTTTATAATTTCTCAAAACAAATTCTATTTCTTGAAATGATGCACCACATTTTTTTATTAATCTGCACTTGAATACTCTCTGATGGTTTGCATTAAGATTCTCGAAGTTTTTTATATTTCTTTTATTTGTCGGAGTTAACATTGTGTATTTACGTTTTCCATTTTTTACTACATTATATAGCTTAATTTGTTAGGAAAATTGCTTGATTTAGTTCTGTTTTGTAATTTGGCTAGGGGCGGTGTTAAATAGTTCGTAATTGCCAGTAATCCCGCAGCAGTCTCTTTGTTTAATTCGACATGCTCTTTCATCAAGTTCATTACCTCCGAGATTGTTGGAGGATTGTTCAGCCTCAAGTCGTTAAAATGCCTGTCTATAGCTTCCCTATCTTGTTTTGCTGTTAGTGGATGTACTGTTTCATCTTCTTTGTCTCCGAAGGACTCATCGGTTATGAATGCTAATTTGCCATCTCTTGGGCAAAATACTCTTATATGTTTTCCTTCATTTTCTAATGTGTTCTCACATACCCCTGATTCTCCCCTTGCATAGTGATGATTGACTTCTTTGATATTTCTACTCCTATCTTTTATTAGCATAACCTTTAGTTCGTGCTCCATTCTTGTGAAGAATTTTTGCCAGTATTCAGATGCCTTTCTGTCTGCCTCTTGCGCATCGGCCCCATAAAAACTTGCTCCTCTTCCGGCATAGATTTCTATTGAATCCTGATATAGATTTATTGTGTGTCCATCTATGTAGAGTTTGTTTGATTTTTTCAATAATTTCTGATATTTCTGGTCGTTTGGTTCCTGTTGTATTATTTTTATATGAAATTGTTGCCCGTGGAGTCTTACTTGGTTGACATCTTTCTCATTTGGTTGACGACTCCCTATGGGTTTTTCTGTGTTTTGTAGACCAGGGGTATAAGCCCCTTTTTTCTTCAGAGATCTAAGGTGTTTGTAGACAGCTTGCCTACTACAGCCCCTCTTAATTCGTATTTGTGTTGGTGTTAAAAAATCTTCTGTAAGAGACCTGAGAACTTCTTTTTCTGTCTTTGTAAGCTTATCAATATGGGGGGAATGTAAACCATTTTTAGTTGACTTTTTTTGCTTGTCAACCATCTTCATCCCTTATTTCAATATTATTTATGATACATTCTTTTTCTTGGGTATTTTCTGAAAAATATTTAATTAAGAGGACAGAGATAAGTCCACTTATCGATTTCCCCGTATCCCTGCAATGTTTTTTCGTTTTTTCGTCTAATTCTTTTTTTATAGATATAGTCCTCAGTATTGCCATTATTAATAATTACCAAAAGTTATTTAACCGCTTACTGGTTTAAATAGCTTGTAAATATAAGTTAAAATGACCAAAAATAAAGATATAATTTTATTATCATTGCTAGAAAAAGAAAGAACTTTGTTAGAAATTTCTGAGATAATTTATTCAAGAAACAAAGTTGAAACAAACTGTACTCTGATAAAGTGTAGATATTGCATGGAGAATAATATCAGAAATTATGGGTTGGTATTAAAAAATTTTACCAAAGAGAGAAATATCCCTCAAAATATTAAAAAGGATTGTATTCTCAAATATAAAATCAACGAATGTAAAATTCCTGAATTACGCTGTTCTTATTGCGGAAAGAGGCTATTAAAATATGATAAAGAAAATAAACTAATAACAATTTGTAAAAGAAATTATATATTTGAACTTCCATACAAAAAAAGGAAGTATCTTTTACCAAATTTAAAAAATAATGAAATTAGGCAATTAAAAGGGGAAGGGTTAATAGGATTAAAAGATTCCAAGAAGTATTATTTGAAAGAAAAAGAGTTCTACAAGTATATATTCTCCGAGATGATTCATGGATTGGTATTGACAGATAAAAAAGATTGGGAGCATAGAATTGGAAATAATCTTCCGCTCTGTAGAGTGTTAGTAAAAAAGTTTTATCTTGCTTACAATATGGGGTTAGAAAAAGAAGGACTTAAAATAAGTACAATTGATGTTTTAATTCAAAATATAATACTATCCTTATCAGATTTTAAATTTGGACAATTTGAAAATTTAATTGCAAATAAAAATTTAAAAATTATCAATAAAATGGGTAAAAAGGATCTTAAAAGTCTTTGGTTCACTGTTAATATGTTAAATGTAAATAAATCGGAGATGAGAAAAAATGTATTCCTTGAAGCTATATCTAATTAATTTTTAATGTATTCCTCTTTTTCTGTATCATAAACAACTTCACCTCTTTGAAATCTTGCAAACATTTCCTTTAACTCTTCAACCTCTTTTTCTAATCTTGTTTTGTCCTCTTTTAACAAGAGTTTCCCTTTCTCTATTTTTCCACTTAGTCCGATAAACTCGGTATAATAATTTACCATCTTAAAGTCCTTCCATCCGCCCCTCTCTCGCAGAGTGTCCAGACTAAGGGCCTCAGGGTGTTCCTGCGCTAACATTCTAAGATGAATGCTCCCAGAGTGTCTTAAGGAATATAATGTAATTTCTGAGAATTTTCCTCCTGCTTTTGGATGAGAAACTGAATCTCCCCAAATTTGTTTGGCAACTTTCTTCATTTTTCTATTGAAGTATTCTGGAGAAAAATCAAATAATTTATCTTTTGGCTTGAGTCCTTTTCTTTCGATATATTTTTTTACGTCTTCTCCGCAATACATCAAATTAAATAACCTTCCTTTGACCTTAGATATTTCATCTGGGACATTAACCCAAAGGTCTCCCTCTTTCTCAAACAAATCTCCGACTTCCAGGCTTAGAAGTTCGGTTGGACTTCTTATCAAACTATCAAAAACGAATGATAGTATTACCTGCTCATCTTCTTCAAAATAAGGTAGATATTGATTGTAGAGTTGATTCTTAGTCATATAAACAAATGAAGGCTTCATGTCTTTTGAGGTATCTATATCCTCAGTAATATCTATTATAGCTGTTCCCTTTTTTCTTTGTGACTTCATCCACCAATGCCAAAAGGATTTGAAAACTTTTGCATAATCCTGAACGGATTTGTATACCTCTCCCCTTGCTGTTTTAATCTCGCCAGTTCTCAGTGCATTAAAATAATCCATCGCTTGTTTCTCCGTTAATTTCGTTAGATCATTTAATCCATTCTTTTCGAACACTCTCATCATTTGAATCATTCTTTGTCTTATATTATTCAGCCTTGGAAAACTTCTTCCACCCTTCTTTGCTTTTCTAGAAACGTTGGCCCCAACTTCCATATCAAAAATGAATGCTAATAAAGTGTCAGAATTTTTTTTAGATAATCGGTCTTCACCGTCTTTCAGAACATATTCTTTCCAACGTTTATATCTTTGTTCGTGCCCATGGACGTCTAGTTTCATAATATACTCACGTCTAATGCCTTTAAAAAACCACCTACGCCCTAACTACGCCCCAACCGGGGATTGAACCCGGATCTCGGCCGCGACAGGGCCGTGTACTAACCAGTATACTATTGAGGCATGAATGAATATTGGAGAATTGGTTTTTAAAGATTTGGTTGGTTTTTAAAAACGGTTTTTACCCTGTAGGTACATCTAGTGATGTGAAGATTATGATTGAATAATTAAAAATGAGTTTTTATTCTGTAGTTTATCTGGTGATGTAAAGATTATGTTTACTCATATGTTATAGTTTCTTTTACAACTTTTTTGATTCCTTTGTCTTCTGAATTTTTAGTAGCTACTTTTTTGACATTTTTGGTTTCAATTTTCTTTACTACTCCGCCATCTAATTTCTCTTGTAACTTTTCTAATTCATCCCATCTTTTCTCGAAAGCTAGTTTGGATTGTCTTGCCCATGTTGATGGATTATGCATCTTAAACATTGATCCTGATTTTTCTAGAATCTCTCGAAGATTTTGAACAGGAGTGTTTGCTAGATCTTTGTATGTTCTAATCTTATTTTTCCAGAGAAGTTTTTTTATAGCTGGTCCGATTCCTTCAATTTTTGCTAGGTCGTCTTTTTTCTTTGTTGATTTTTTTATTGTAACTGTTTTTGTTTTAGTAACTTTCTTTCCTGAGACCTTGGATATTTCTGTTCGAAGTTTTGTTATTTGTTCTAGAAGCATTGCGTGGTTTAGAGATAAGTGTTGGACTTTATCGTGAATGTCTGAGAATGCATCGTTTAGCATTAACATGTCCTTTTTTACGTATCCAAAAGATGCTGATACATTTTTTTCTATTTGTCTTGGGCTGTTTTCCATGTTGGTTTATGATTTTGGTGTTTATAAAGTTTTCTTGTTTTGTAACTTTGTAATTACGACGATAGTGTTCTTTTGGGATGATTAGGTTTAAAACTTTCTTTTTTCTTTTGTTTCTATGAAGTATGAATTGCTCGCACCTATCGGGGATTTTCGTAATCTTAGGGCTGCTGTTGAAGCGGGAGCTGATGCGGTTTATTTTGGGGTTCGTGGTTTTAATATGAGAGATTCGGCTCGGAATTTTTCTTTGAGGGATTTGGATAAGATTCGGAAGGTTTGTGATTCTAGTGAACGAAATGTTAAGATGTATTTGACTTTGAATGTTGTGGTTTATGATGGTGAGTTGAAGCGGGTTGAGGAGATTGTTAAGAAGGTTCGGGGACGAGTTGATGCGGTGATTTGTTGGGATTTGGCTGTGATTGGGTTTTGTAATAAGTATAAGATTCCGTTTCATGTTTCTACTCAGGCGTCGGTTTCGAATGTTGAAGCTGCTAAGTTTTATAAGAAGCTTGGGGCGGAAAGAATTGTTTTGGCGAGGGAGTTGTCGTTGAAACAGATTGCTAAAATTTCTAAAGTGATTGATGTAGAGTGTTTTGTTCATGGGGCTATGTGTGTTGCTGTTAGTGGAAGGTGTTTTATGTCGGAACATGTTCATGGGTTGTCGGCTAATCGTGGGAAGTGTGCGCAGCTTTGTCGTCGAGCTTGGAATGTTAGGGATGATAATGGGAATGAATTGAAGTTGGAGAATTCGAGGGTTATGTCGGCGAAGGATTTGTGTGCTTTGTCGTTTGTTGATAAGATGAAGAGCGCTGGGGTTGTTAGTTTTAAGATTGAGGGGAGGAATCGGGGACCTGAGTATGTCGCTGGAGTTGTTGCGGAATATCGGAAGGCGGTTGATGAGAAGTTGACGAGGGGTGAGATTGTTGAGGGTATACATAACTTGAGACAAGTATACCATCGGGGGTTTAGTTCTGGGTTTTATTTGGGCACGCCGACTGCAGATGATTTTTCTTTTAGTGAGAATGGGGAGCAGAGCGAGAGGAAGGAGTTTGTGGGTAAGGTGTATAAATATTGGCGGAAGGCTGGGGCTTGTTCTGTTTTGATTAATACGGGGAAATTGAAGGTTGGGGATGAGGTTTATTTGATTAGTGATGAGATTGGGATTAAGCGGGCTGAGGTTTTGAGTATTGAGTTGGGTGGGAAATCTGTTGAGGTTGCTCGGAAGGGGGATGATGTTGGGGTGGTCTTTGACCATGAGGTCGCAGGTGGCAGGTCGCAGGTGGCAGGAAGAATTGGGAGTGGGACTGAGGTTTATGTGATTCGGAATAAAATAGTGTAATTCTATAATAGTAAAACTTATATAGACTCCGAATACTTAAGATGTATGGTAGGAATTGATATTTTTTTGAATAATGGGGATCCTAGTGAAAGACACATCCTTGATATTAATGGAATGTGTAATTCTGGGTACGAGGCAGCTGCATGGTTTATGGAGAATGGTTGTTGGAAATTATCAAATAATGCTATTTCTGATTCTGTGGGGAGTGCTTTGGCTGAACTTAGTTCTAAGCTTAGTTCTTGGGATTCTTTTATCATGCCTCTTCATTTTAGTAGTTTGGATAATGTTTTAAATAAAAGGATTGATGGTATGAGTGATATGAGAACTTTTAGGGTAGTAGCGGAAAGGAGTTATGATAAGTCTAATCCATTTAGGTATACTGCTGATGTTTCTCTTGGTGTTGGCGGGTATGAATCTGAGGGTTTGAATTATGAGATTGCTAGGGTTAATGCTCCGAATTTTGTTTCTGGGATGAAGACACTGAGCCGAGTTGTTTTGTCGGATAGTGTTTTGCATGATGCTGTTTTGGCCGAGAAGAAGACCCAAAAGAAATAAAAAGGAATTGTTCCTTAGTTTATTATGAAGGTGAGTAAATCTAAGGCTGTGATTTTTAGTGTAGCTGTGGCTTTCGTTTCGGTTTTCTTTTTTGCTTATGCGGTTCAGGCTTTTTATCCGGCACCAACGTTCGAAGATTTTTGTGGGGAGCGAGAACCCGTTAAAGCTGTTAGTAATGAGGCTGAGTGTGTCAGTAAGGGTGGTGAGTGGATTGGTGTTGAGAGGGATAGTTTGAATATGGATATTCCTGGTTGGTGTGATCAGTATTCTCAGTGTCAAAAATATTATGAAGAGGCAAGGAAACCGTATGAGAGGAATGTGTTTTTTGCGAATTTGGGAATTGGTATTATTTTGTTTGTTGTTGCCTTTTTCTTGGGGATTGAGGCTGTTTCTAGTGGTTTGATGGGTGGAGCTGTTATGTTGATTGTTTATGGGAGTATGAGGTATTGGGGTGAGTTGAGTGACGTTTGGCGGACTTTGATGCTTGGGTTTGCTTTGGTGGTTTTGATTTGGTTGGGATATAAGAAGTTGGAGAAATAAAATGTTAGAAGAATATATTGGTAATGCGTATTTGAGGGCTGGGGCTGTTTTTTTAATTGTGTTCTTGGCTATAAGGATTTTGATGTTTTTTTTGGCTAGAGTTGTTCCTGTTTTTACGCGGAAGACTAAAACTAATTTGGATGATGTTATATTGAGGAAGTCTTCTATGCCCTTGACTTTGCTTGCGCTTTTGGCTGGTGTTAGGTTTGCGATTGGGGAGTTGAATATCGAGGAGAGTTTGAATGGGACGATTGAGGGGATTATTTTGACTTTTATGATTGTGTTCGTGGCTGTTTTGGTTTATTATATTGTGGATGCTTTGGTGACGATTGGGTATAAGGATTTTGGGACGAAGGTTAAGGGACGAGTTAATGAGAGTTTGTTGCAGTTTTTCCATAGTATGTTGGCTGTTATTATGATTGTTGTTGCGTTTTTGGTTATTTTAGCTAGCTGGGGTATTGCGATTGGACCGCTTTTGGCTGGTCTTGGAGTTGCTGGTATTGCTATTGCTTTTGCTTTGCAGTCTACTCTTGCGAATGTATTTGGTGGGATTTCGATGATATTGGATAGGTCTATTAGCGTCGGTGATTTGGTTAATTTGGATGATGGGACTGCTGGGTATATTTCGAAGATTAATTTGAGGAGTACTAAGATTAGGACTTTTAATAATAAGCTAGTGATTGTTCCGAATGGGAAGTTGAGTGAATCGAATATTAAGAATGTTGCTTTGCCTGGACCTGAAACTAGAGTTGTTGTTCCGTTTGGTGTTGCGTATGGTAGTGACGTTAAGAAGGTGAAGAAGTTGGCGTTGGGGGAGATTAAGAAGGTTAAGGGATTGTTTGAGGAGAAGGATATCGTTGTTAGGTTTATGGAGATGGCGGATTCGAGTTTGAATTTTAAGGCGTATTTTTATATTACCTCTTTTGATGATGTTGCTGATGCTACGGATGATGCTAATACTCGGATTTATAATGCTTTGAATAAGGCTGGGATTGAGATTCCGTTTCCGCAGATGGACGTCAATCTTAAACGTTAATGTTTAAGATTGAGGGTGGTTCATCGGCTTTTCCGATGGGTGGTTCACATTCTTTGAATGTGGGTGGTTCAATGCTTCGCGGGGCTTGGCGGTTTTGAAGCTGGGTTTAAGATGTTAGTTTTTTGTGGGCTAGAATTGAGATTATTAGGATTGAGGTTCCAATTATTAAGCCTCCGATTATGTCTATTGGATAGTGAACTTTTAGAATTAGACGGGAAAGGGCGATTGTTGTTACTGTTAGGGTTGCGATGACAGATGCTATGATTTTTTGGTTTTTGGTTTTTGTGAAGATGTAGACTAGGAGTCCGAAGAATATTACGGCGAATGTTGTGTGACCTGATGGGAATGAGTATCCTGTTTCTTGGATTAGGTTTGATATTGGTCTTGGTGCTTGGATTGTTGTCTTTAGGATTTTGATTACGATAGCTGTGATTAGGGATGTTGAGGCTAGGAGAATTGCCTTTGAGTTATTTTTGCTGTAGAGAATTATGGAGATTATGATGGCTAGGGTTAGGAGGATGAGGGGTTCTGTTGTTGTAGCTATGAATTCTGATATTTGGGTTAGCATTTAGATATGAGGGGAAGTGTTTTTAAAAGTGTGTTGCTATGAGGTTGTATGAAGAGGAAATTGAGGGTTGGTGTTTTTTCGTTTACGTGTTGTGAGGGTTGTTGTATTTCTGTGATTGAGAGTTTGAATGCGAGGTTGTTTGATTGGAAGAAAAGGATTGAGTTTGTTAATTTTAGGGCGTTGAAGAAAGTTAAGAAGATTAGGAAGATGGATGTTGCGTTTGTTGAGGGTGCGATTTCGACGGATGATGAGGTTTTGAGACTGCAAGAGATTCGAGCTAATGCTAAGATTTTGGTTGCGCTTGGGAGTGGGGCGATTAATGGTTGGCCGAGTAATTTGAGGAATGATTTTAAGGGGGCTAAGAAGAAAAAGGTGATGGAGTTGGTTGCTGGATTTGGACAGAATGCTAAGGTTGTGCCGGTAAAAGAAGTTGTTGATGTTGATGATGAGGTTGCTGGATGTCCGGTTAGCGAGGATGATTTTGTTAAAAAAATGGAGAGTTTTTTCGATGCATAATAATTTGGATTTGGAGTTGAAGGATATCTCTAAGATTGAGGGGCATACGAATATGAGTATTCAGGTCCGGGATGGGAAGGTTGTGAATTGTAAGTTGAAGATTTCAGAGAATAAGAGGTTTTTTACGGACGCGCTTGTGGGGATGTCGTTTGATAAGGTGTCGTCGGTGATGGGGCGAATTTGTGGGACTTGTAGTAGTGCGCATGTTTTGTGTTCGATTGAGGCGATTGAGAAGGGGTTTGGTGTTATTCCTAGTGAGCAGACCATGAGGCTTCGGAATTTATTAATTAATGCGAATCATTTGCGAGATCATGCGATGCATTTATGGTTTTTTGTTTTGCCTGATTTGTTTGGTGTTGATTCGGTTTTGGATTTCGGTGAGGATAGGCATGAGTTGTTGCAGGATGGTCTTGATGTCAAGGCGGCTGGGAATTTTTTGTCGAAGATTATTGGTGGTCGTGCTGTGCACCCTCCGTTTGGAGTTGTTGGTGGATTTACGAATTTTGCTAGTAAGGATGAAATTGTTGAGGCTGCCCGGATGTTGAAGAGTTGTCGTGGGAAGATTTTGGGTTTGATTGATTTGTTGTTTGAGAATAGGGGGAAGTTTTGTTTTGAGAGGAAGACGAATTATGTTGGGTTGATGAATGATGATTATAGTTTTTTGGAAGGAGTGATTAAGGGTGCGGATGGGAGTGAGATTGCGGAGGCGGATTTTGGCGAGCATTTGAAGCGGGTGATTTTGCCTTATTCTAATGCTGCTGCTTTTGAGTTTGCTGGTGAGGAATTTTTGACTGGGGCGTTGGCTAGGATGAATGTTAATCGAGATTGTTTGAATGTTAAGACTAGTGGTGATGTTGAAAAGTATTTGGGGGTTTTTCCTTCGGACAATGTGTTTGATAATAATTTGGCGCAGGCTATTGAGATGTTGAATATCGTTGACACTTCTATTGAGATGTTGGGTGTGCCGATTCGGAAGGAGGGTTTGGTTGATGTTGTGCCGAAGAAGTCTACTGGTGTTGGTGTTATGGAGGCTCCGAGGGGGACGCTTTATTATAGGTTGGATTTGGATGACAAGGGAGTTGTGACTTTTGCGGATTTATGTATTCCGACGCAGCAGAATGTGATTAGTATGGAAAAGACTATTGGGGCTTATGTTGAGAATTTGTTGAAAAAGGGATTGGGCAAAAAAGATATTATGTTTGAAGTTGAGAAGATGATTCGGGCTTATGATCCTTGCATGTCTTGTGCGGCGCATTTTTTGAGAATAGACTGGAGTTGAGGAAGTATCTCTTCTGTGGTATTCATTGGTATACCTATTATTTTGACGGATTTTATTTTGTCTAGTTTTCTTAGGAGTTTTAAATTGAGGGCTAGGTCGAAGTCGTGCATTGAGTAGACTTTGTTGGCATGGAGTTGTTCGATTGAGGTGAGGATTGTTATTTTGTCGATGTTTTGGACGGTGTCTAGGATTGTTAAATGTGGGCCGTATTGTTCGAGGTCTTCTGTTGGGTCGATGTGGAGGAAGGTTATGTTTGGGAATTGTTTTATTAGGGTTGGGAGTATTTTTAGAGGAAGGGAGTCTTGTTTGAGGAGTGGATTGCCGAAGGTTAGAATTTTCATTGAAGTTTTTCTATTATTGTTCCTAAATGAGTTGCAATAACATCTCCTTCTTTGAGGTTTAAGTATGATGGAATTTTTAGGTTTTGATCTCGATATGTTGTGAATGATACCCTGCATAGTTCGTGCTCTGCGATTGTGTTGTGATATTTGTACCAGTATTCTTTGCTGGTTTCTAAGGTTATTTCTTCTCCTTCTGATAATGCGTTCATCATTTCGTAGGCTTTTGGAAAGAATTCTTGTATTTGTTTTTTTGTGAAGCTTCCGCCTTCGTCTATTTTTTTTAGAAGTTTGCTTTTTTCTTCTTGGGGTATTTTGGTGCAGATTCCTAGTGCTGGTGCTGCGTATTTTGAAATGTGTCTTTCTGGGGTTTCTTTCATATGATTAGTATCGTAAGAATTTTAATAAACCTTTTGTGTCGTAGATGTAAATTGAATCGCCGTCTGTATTCCAGATGTGGGAGAAATTATTTGTGTATTGAGAGTTTGGATTTATTGTTGCTTGATAGATGTGTGTTGCGTCGTCTTTGTATGTTATATTGAGTTGAAATGGGCAGGTGTTTTTGAGGATTAGGTGTTCTGGTTCTGTATATTGGAAGGATGTTATGTTGATGCAGTGGGCGTTTGGGGATTTTTTCCAGAGGCCTTGTTGGTTTAGTCTTGCGAATTCTTCGGCGGCTTTTAGTTCTTGGTAGTGGGTGTCGTGTTCGTAATAGTATAATGTTGCTAGGCCTTGTTGTAATATTTGGGCGTTGATGTTTTCATTTTGGAGGTAGATGTGGGCTAGGGTTCGTTGGTATTTGTCTGGGCCGTGGGATTCTATTCGGATTGTTTGGTTTTGGGTTAGACCGGTTAGGTAGTTTTTTGCTTCTTGATATAATGGTTGGTTGGATTCTGGAGTGTTGATGCCTATTAATCTTATCTTGGTTGTGTCGTTTAGTTCTATGGTGTCGCCGTCGATTATTCTTGTTACTTGGGCTGTTGTTGCGTCTGGTGTTGGGTCGGTTAGATTGTAGTAGAATGTTAGGGAGGTTAGGAATAAGATTGTTATTAGGACGTGTTTTGCTTGCATTGTTTCTAGGGCACCTAAATATTTATTAATCGTCTTATTTATTTATTTGTATGGGTACGTTTCAGGATTGGTTTTTTGAGCATAAGGCAGGAGATATTGTTCTCGCTAAGGGGTTCCGAATTAATCCCACATTATTTAAAATTTCTGAAAGAAGATTTGCCAGAGCTGCTCGTTATAACGATGTTGCTCTTCCTCGTAGACATTATATTGGAGGAAGTATCGAACTTATCTAGGATGATATTTCTAAGAAATTTAGTTTAGATAGCAGTAAGGGATTTGAAGTTTTCAGTGGAAGTTATTCAAAAGGTTATTTATACTTAGCGGAACCTGGGATGTTTGTCGAGGGAACATTGGAGTTAGCAGAGAAATATCTCTCTAAATTTTAACATTTTATTTTTATGAGTAGTAAGGTTTAAAAGTCTAATTTTTATCTTGATGTTATGACAACCGTGCGGATTAAATTGCAGAGCGTGGAGATCGATAAGTTGAATGCTGTTATCGATCGGATAAAGACTATTGCTAGTGGAGCGGGGATTCCGATTTCTGGGCCAATTCCTTTGCCTACTAAAAGATTGAAAGTTACGACGAGGAAATCTCCTTGTGGTGATGGGACTGCTACATTTGATAGGTATGAGATGAGGATTCATAAGCGGATTGTTGATTTGCCGGCTAATGATAGGGTGTTGCATAATGTTATGAGGATTTCTATTCCTCGAACGGTTAAGATCAAAATTGAGATGGTTGATTAACGCTTCGCGTTAATCGGGTGGTTGAACATTTTCAATGTTCGGTGGTTAAATTCTTTGAATTTGGTGGTTATTTTTCTTGCGAAAAATGGTAGTTGCTTTTGCGGGGTGCTTGATTAATTAGAGTCCGAAGTTGTCTATGAAGCTTAGAATTGTTCTATATTCTGTTAGAAATTCTTTTCCTTTGTTTGTTAGGGAGAATTCTGTTTCTGATTTGATTATGAATTTTTTCTTTGTTAGTTCTTCTATATATTGTTTGAACATCTGTGGGGATAGGTTTGATTTGTGGAGTAGTTTTGTTGGACGGATTTGTTTGGATTTGTTTATTGTTGTTAGGATGTCGTGTATTACTTCTAATCGTTCTCTTTTTGCCATTTTAGTTGGGAATAGTTTTTAGGGTTCCGTATAGGAAGACTATGGACGCCTTTGGCGTGGTTGCCGGTTGCCGGTTTGACTTGTTCAGCTGAAGTTTAGATAGGGGGAGTTTAGATATCATTTTTATTTTATTATTTTTAGAGTTCCGTAGAGGAATATTGAGAACGCTGTGATTGTCATGGATTGAGGGGTTATTGGAGCGAAATTTATTAGTGTTAGGATTTGGCTAATGAGTAGGAGTGCGATTGCTATTAGATAGATTTGAGAGAATGGCGTTTTCTTTTTTTGATAATTTGTGTAGGCTTGAATTGTCGTTATGGCGTAGATTGTTGTTAGGGTTAATGTTAGGATTGAGGTGAAATTGCTGAGGACTGTTACTAGGAGGGCTATGATATGGAGAGGGGAGGTTTCTTTCTTTTGATTCTTCCAGAATAGGGAGGCTGCTAGATAGAGGGCTGCTATTGTGAAGAGGTAGGTTTGGATTGGGGACGTTAGGGCTTGGAGGATGGACTGTCTTGCTATGTTTAGGGATGCTGTTTGGATTAGGAATGTTGTGATGTAGGCTAGGGAGAAGAAGAGGAAGGCGGAGTTGATTAGGTTTATTCCTTGGTGGGATGAGAGGGTTGAGATTTTGCGAGTTTTGATGTAGATTGATGTTGTTAGGATTATTGCTAGGATTTGGAAGAGGGTTGTTATCATGGGGTTGTTAAGATGGGTGGGTTTAATTGGGTTTTGGTTTGGGAGATTAAATAACTTGGGTTGTTCTAGACTATACAAATTATTAAAAATACAAATTAAGTGGGTAAATTATGGAAAACGAAAGTCAAATGAGAGAAGGTGTAAGGAAAGAAAGTTCGCGAATTTTGTATGAGGATGAGAGGTATATGATTGGAGTAAGTAGTATGGGAACAGATGAACATAATCTTCTTGTTAATGATTCTTATGCTTTTTTAGGTAGGGGAATATTTAATGAATTGGCAAGAGCTGATGTTAGGAGACTTGAATCTAGTTTGAGGATGGTTGGGGAAGAAGTATGGCATGAAATGAGAAAGAGAAATATTTCTTTAGAAGAATTGGGTTGGGTTTTGGCGAAGGCTGCAATAAAAGATAAGGAAGATTATGCAAGTTATCTTGTTGATCAGCAAGATTAGAAACAATGTAGGAATCCTACCTAATCTTTTTAAAGAAAATGTTCGTGGTTATTTTATGAAAGATAAAACTAAGAGGCTTTACCGGAGTGATTCGGAGAAGATGATTGCTGGAGTTTGTGGTGGGATAGCTGAGTACTTTAAGATTGATCCTGTGATTGTTAGGTTGATTACTGTGGCTCTTGTTTTTGTCCATGGTATTGGTGCACTTGCTTATTTAATTGGATGGATAATTGTTCCTTTAAAATCTGGGGATTCTATTATTAAGAATAAGAAATTGTATCGAAGTTCTAGCGACAAGATGATTGGTGGTGTTTGTGGGGGCTTGGGGAAGTATTTTGGGATTGATTCTACTATTATTCGGTTGATTGCGGTTTTGTCTATCTTCACTGGTATTGGAATTGTTGCTTATTTGATTGCTTGGGTTGTTGTGCCGCTCGATTCGGGAAAGGGAGTTGACACTAGGATAAAGGATAAGTTTGAGAAGATGGAGACTAAGAAGCTTAAGAAGAAGAGGCGAGGTGGAGGTTTTGCTTTGTTTTTTGGTGGGTTGTTGGTTTTTATTGGGTTTGCTAATTTGTATAGTACGGAGATTGTTTTTCCATGGGTACTTTTGGTTTGGGGTTTGTATTTAATTTTTAGGAGTGTAAGATGGAAGTAAGAAGTCATTTTAAGTTATTTTTTGGGATGTTGTTTGCGGCCTTTGGTTTGATTGGGATTTTTGATTTGTGGGGATTTCTTGCGATTAGTCTTCCTTGGCAGGTTTGGCCTATTGGGTTAATTGTTGTTGGGGTTTTGTTTATGGTTAGACAGAAGGGATTGGCTTTTATTGGTATTTTACTATTGATTGTCCTTGGGATTTTTTCTAGTGGTTGGGATTGCTGTGCTGGAGAGAGTAGGGATTTCTCTAGGCATGTTGATTTGAATGGATCTGAATATGTTGATTTGAACTTGGAGTATGGAGCTGGATCTATCGTATTAGGTGAATCAGGTTATGCTGATGAGATTATTTTTTGGGCGACTACTAGTGGAGAAGATCCGGTGATTGAGGAAAGGATGATTGAGAGTGAGGCTAAAAAGATTATTGATATTTCTAGAGGAGATGGTGTTAATTTAGGGGATAATGAAAGTTGGAAGATTTTTCTTAGTGATAGTGTTATTTATGATTTGGATATGGAGTATGGTGTTGCAGATGTTAGTTTGGACCTTAGGGGATTGAAGATTAATAAGTTGGAAATTAGTCAGGGAGTTAGTGATAGTCGAATTGTGTTTGGGGACTATCCGACTGTTGCCAAAATTGAAGGTGGTGTTGGTGATATTGATTTCGAATTTGCGGAAGGTAGTGGTGTTGTGATTGAAGTTGAAGGTGGGTTGTTGGATAAGGATTTTGATGGGTTTGTGAAGAGAGATGGGAAGTGGTATAGTGAAGGGTATGATGAGGATGGGGAAAATATTGTTGTGAGTTTTGAGGGTGGGATTGTGGATTTGGGTGCTTCGTTTTATTAGGATTAGGTAGGTTTTTAATGGGAATGTTTTTTGTATTTTTATGATAAAGGATATTCCGTTTTTTGAGGACTGTGGAGATGGGAAGCAGTGCGCGCAGATTGCTATGAGAAATGTGTTGAAGCATTTTTATGATTGGAATGTTAGTTTGGCTGAGCTTGATGTGATGACTGGTAGGAAGGAGGGATATTGGACTTGGATGCCTCAGGTTTCGGGTGCTCTTTATAATTTAGGTTTGGATGTTCGGCAGTATTCTAAAGATGATTTGTCCCCTTCCTTGAATGAGGGAGATATTAGAGAACGGTTTGGGAAGAATGCGGAGAAAATTTTGAAGCATGTGGATATACCTATTGTCTCTGGTTCAATTAAGAGAGTGCATGAATATGGTATTTTTGAAAGGAAGAGATTGTTTTCTAGAGATTTGGAATCTTGTGTTGATAAGGGAGGTATTCCAATTGTTTGGATTGATCATAATAAGATTATTGGTAGAGATGATTGTCATCAGGGGCATAGTGTTACCTTTACTGGTGGAGAAGGGGATAAGGTTTTTTATCATGATTCTGGGCCGAATAATCAGGTGAAGAATAGAGAGGTAGATAGGATGGTTTTTGTTAATGCTTGGGCGGCTGCTGGATATGGTGCTATTTTAGTTTATGGGGAGAGGTAGGGTTATACGCCTGTACCCCACGCTTCGCAAGTACCCTAAAGGGCAAATCGCCTTCGCTTTAGAAAAACTCGGACACGAAATCGAAGATTTCTAAAGTAAATCATAAGATTTTCTTTAAACGGCAAGCCATTCGATTCTAGAACGCCTGTACCCCGAATCGAACGGGGATGCCCAAGGGCCCGGGTTTCTAGTCCGGTGCAATACCATTATGCGATACAGGCTTGGTTGTTTGAGATGGTTTTGGTTTTTAAGGTTTTACGCCCATACCAAGAATCGAACTTGGATACCCCGAGGGGTCACGAGTTCCAGTCGTGTGCGATACCATTACGCGATATGGGCTTGTTGCTTAGAATTGATTTTGATTTTTAAGGGTTGTGGAGTATAATAATTCTTATAAATAGTCTTTATGGTTAACTGTTATGTCAAAGGATTCGAGTCAGCTTACTGAGATTTTAAGTAAAAAGGATAGATTTATTGTTGGTACTGAGGTTTCTCTTTTAGAAATGACTTATTTGATTGGATATGGAGGGGAATTAACCTCGTTAAATCATTCTCTTATAAATAATCTTTATGAGCATTATGTGAAATTTAGAGGAAGAAATTTCAGAAAAATTACTACAGGGAAGGTTGAATACAACTCAGACAAAAATACTTTAATCCCTGACATGGTAGTTCCTGGTAATCTTTAATCTAATTTGGCATTCAAAACTCGAATATCTGGACTCCATAAATCTACTTTGTCTCCTTTGAATCTTACACCTCTTGAGACTTTTTGGATTAATTCCCTTCTTGCTTTATCCATGTAGAACTGCATGAATTTGTCTGGCTGTTCTTGTTTGAGGATTTTCCAGAAGAGGCCTTGAATGTTTGGGTAGGGGAATTTTGTGACGATGATTGAGTTGCATGTGTCGCCGGCGAAGTCTACTCCTCTTGCGCATTTTGTTGTGAAGAGGATGTTGTGTACTCCCGATGTGAAGTCGTCTATATTTGTGTTGTCTCGTTTTTGGAGTTCTCGGAGTCTTTCTTTTGTTATTATGTTGTCTAGTATGAGTTTTTGGTTTTCTTCTTCTGAAGGGAGGTCGTTGAAGGCGGAGACATGGACTAGGGTTGGAGGTGTTGCTCTTGCTAGTTGCATATCTAGAGTTTTTAGGAATCTTTCTCTTGTTATTGTCCCGTTTTTGAAGTTGGCGTATGAGCAGTTTAGTTCGGCGCCTGTTTTCTTTTTGTTTATTGTTCCTGGGTTCTTTGCTTCGGCTTCTATTATTTTGAATTCCTTTAGGCCGAAGATTTCTTTCAACACTTTTTCTGAGTGGAGAGTGCCTGACATTAGGACGAGGATATTGTTTTGATCTATTAGTTCTTGGAGTTTTTGTGCGAGATTGATTGAGACGATTGTTACGATGATTGGGTCTTCTTTTGATTTTGAGGATGAGTTGAATAGGCCTTTTTGGGATTGATAGTTTTCCTGCTGTTGAATTGATATGTATGTTTCGTCGAGGAGGTTCTCGAATGATCTTGCGATTTCAACTAATGTGTTATAGTAGTTTAATTCTTCGTCTTCTGCTAAGTTTGGATTTTCTAGTGCTGTTTCGAGTATTGATATGATTGGGGATTTGTCTAATCTTTCTATGTCAGTGATTGGTGGGTTGTATAGTATGTCGTTGATTTGGTGGATTAGGTTTTTGACGGCGGTTCGTTTTTCTTGGTCTTTTGGCATGAGGTTGTTTAGGGATGAGGCTAGACGGTTTAGGTTGAGTTTTCGTTCGGAGGAGAAGGAGTCTAGGAATTCGTCGCATTCGTCGATTATATCGAGATCGGTTTTTGGTTTTCTGCCGAGCATTGTTTCGATTTGGTATTTCATTGAGTTGAAGATTAGAACGTCGGCGTTTTTGTATGCTGTATATTGGTCTGTCCATGGGCACCCTTTTTTTCTGTGGAATAGTGCAAATTCTTTTCCGCATATTGATTCGTATTTTATCTTTTTGACTTCAGGTAATCCTTTAGGGTTTATCTCCGTGGGCATAATTGGGGCCCAGTAGGGGCAGGCCGGTGCGATGTTCATACGTTTGATGTCGGATGCTTTTGAGAAGTCTTCTTTTTCGACTGCTGGGTTTTGTGCAATGTATTTGAGGAGTTGGTCTGTGTTTTTTTCGCGAATTTCGATTGTGCATGGTAAGTCGTTGTCATCTGCTCGTTCTCCGTTGAATGGGCATCGAAAGTTGTTTCGGCCTTTTATGATTGCGATATTTAGGGGTTCGCCGTCTTTACCTAGGATGAATTTCCTTTTTGTGTAGTCTACTTCGTATTGTTCTTGGAGGGATTTGATTGGGACGACTATGGATGTTTTTTTGAAGTGTCTTGCTAGGTTTAGGGCGATTGCTGATTTGCCGGTTCCGCAGACTCCTTTGATGAAGATTAGTTTGTTGCCTTTTTCGATTTCGTCGAGTATTTCTTTGACTATGTCTGCCTGGGTTTTGTTGTTTGAGAATGTTAGAGGACTTAGGGCTTCACTATCGTCGTCTAGAATTGAGTCTGAATTAGATATTTTTTTATTTAGGGACCACATTTTATTCCTTGTTTGAGATTTCGGTTTATAGAGTTTGTTGTGATTGGGGTGTTGTTACTATATTGTGACGCCTAATCGAAAGATTTATATAGTTTTTTCGACTATGGATTATATGAAAGATTTAGGTAAATTGGTTCAAAAACTGGGCTTTGGTGAGTCTGCTTCTAATAATGATATTGTGGAAGCAGCTGCTGATAAATTGTTTAGCGTTTTAGGCACTAAGGATCATGGATATTTGGATTTGGTTATTGCTAAACTTAAGGAAGAGGGGGATTTTGATAGTTTGACTGGTCGTTATGGCAAGGATAGTTTTAAGAGGGATTTTGGTAGAGCTCATTCTTTATTGAATCGTAGTAAGGTTCCTTTTGCGATTATGATTGCAGATGTTGATGATTTTAAGTCGGTTAATGATAGCTATGGGCATTTGGTCGGGAATGATGTTTTGAGGGAAATTGCGTTTAGGCTTGGAAGTGGTCGTGCTGGGGATGATGTTTATCGTTATGCTGGGGATGAGTTTGCTGGTATATATTCTGGTGTTTCAAATGGGAATGCTGTTACTGCTGCGAAGAAGGCTGTTGAGAGGGTTTCTACTTCTAGGGTTCATGGTCAGGGAGATGTTATTGTTAGTCCAACAGTTAGTCTTGGACTTTACTTAGTTAAAAAAGATGATGATTTTAGGAGTTCTTTTGATAAAGCGGATAAGGCTTTGTATCGGGCTAAGAAAGCTGGTAAGGGTAGAGTTTCTTTGTGATTATTTGAACCAGAATTTCCTTTTGTGGACTGTTCCTTTTTCTAGTGCTTTGATTCTTTTTTCTGATTCTTTCAATTGCTCTTTTAGAGATATTGTTTCGGATTTGTATTTTTCGATTTCGTTTTTGAAGGAGGTTTTGATTCGGTCTTCGATTTGTGCGAGGTCTTTCCTTAGGATGAGTTCTTGTTTGATGGTGCTGACTTGAGAGAGTGCGAGGTTTAGTTGGGAGATTTTTTGTGTGAATTCGTCTATATCTTCTTGAATTTTTACTTGGGATTTGATTATGTGTTTGTTTTGTCTTTCATACTCGCGATCTTTTTTCTTGAGGTATTTCCGCATGGCGTCTACTATGATTTGCATGTCGTCTAGGTCTTGGCGGATTAGGATAAAGGAGGTTTTGAGTTTAGTGTCGAAGACTTTGAGTTTCTTTTTTGTTAGTTTTTTTAGGTTGGATATTTGTGACATAGAAATAGTTGGTTAGTTGGGGATTTAAAGATTATTGTGCCCTTACGTATATATTGGAGAATGGGTTGGTTTTGGATTATAGACTTTTTCCCATATAAATTTTTTGTTTATCTAATTTATATCCCAACTTTTTGTAGTATTCTCTTACTCCTATTCCTGAAATCACTCTTATATCTTTGAACCGTTTTTTCTTTGCTATTTTTTCTGCTTCTTGCATTAGTTGTTTTCCTAATCCTGTATGCTGAGAGGCTTTGTTGTTGATTTGCGTTTTTGTTATATTTAGAGCTTGGCCATACACATGAATTTCGCGAATCATTGCTGGCAATTTTTTATCTAACCTTAATCTTAGGAGTCCGAATAATATGTTGTCGGAGTTTATAATTTCTAGAAAATATTCCGTTCCACCTGAGGCTTTATATTTTGTTGTTTTGAGTTTTAGTTTTGTATTGATTTTCCTTTTGTCTCTAACTGCAAACCCTATCTCTCGAAATCTTATTTCATTTATTTTTATATTATTCGGACGTATATTTTTTTCTATGTCGTGGCGCATGTCTATATTTTTTATTCCGGCAACTAGATAGTGAGGTGGAATTTCTCGCATGATTCGCATGATTCTGCAATAGCGTGGAGTTAGTTTTAGCATTTCGATTATTAATTCTGTTGCTTGCTCTTTTGAATAAGGGATGTATTCACCACCGTAGTAAAGATTTTCAATTGCTGCTCCCTTTAGAACTTGGCATGGATATATCTTGATTTGATCTGGTTTAAAAGTTGGTGAGGTGAATATTTCTTTGAACATTTCGATGTCTTTTTTTGAAGTAGACCCAGGTATACCTGGCATTAAATGATAGCCGACCTTGAAACCAGCCTGTTTTAGTCTTTGGGTCGCATCAATAACATCTTGAACTGTGTGACCCCTGTTTACTTTTTTGTATATTTTGTCGTCTATGGCCTGGACTCCTAGTTCTACTCGTGTCGCTCCGTAGCTTAGAATATCCTTGATTTGACTTTCAGTACAAACGTCTGGCCTTGTTTCTATGCAGAGTGCGATGCAGCGATGGTATGATGTTTCGTTTATTTTTTTTGCTTGCTCTAGGCTTTCCGCTTTTTGTTGATTTAGCGCGTCATAGCATTTTTTTATGAAGTCTCTTTGAAATTCTTTTGAGTATGAAAGAAAGGTGCCTCCCATTATTATGAGTTCGATTTTTTCTGTTGGGTGTCGCATATGTTCGAATGCCTTTAGTCTTGCGTTGATTTGTTTTATGGGATCGTAACCGCATTCTCGCGCTCTTATTACGGCTGGAGATTCTGGGGTGTAGGATTGTGGGGCGTCGAATGATGGGCAGTATAAGCATGTTCCGTGGTCGCATTTTCTTGGTGGGAGCATTACGGCTAGAGGTGCTACTCCTGATATTGTTTTGGTGGGCTTTCGTTTTGCTCCTGGTTTTGTGAGGCTTCTTGTTTTCATTGAGGGAAAAAGCTTTCATGGTTTAAATGTGTTGAGGGAAGACAAGGCGAAAAGAAGATAAGTAATATTTTTATGATTATTAATTTTTATCTTTTATGAGTGCAGAATAATAGCAGTCCATTGAACAGTAGGGATTTTTTGAATCGTTGCACTCGAGTCCTGTTTGGATTTTTCTATCGCAGAAGTTACAGGGATCTTCGGGGTTCTTTACTATTGTTATGTTGAAATTTTTTATTTGTTGCTGTGTTAATTCTTCTAATCTAGGGAACATGATATTAGGAAGGTTTTTATTGTTTAAATATATTTATGTACTATGAAGCAGGAAGAAGTTTGGGATGCGATTGCTAGGCCGTGGAAGGAGTTTCGGCAGTATGATGTTTCGGATGTTGTTGAATTTTTGAAAAATAAGAAGGGTCGTGTTTTGGATTTGGGATGTGGAAGTGGAAGGAATTTTTATGATATTGAGGGTTTGGATTTTTATGGAGTTGATTTTTCTGAGAAGATGGTTGAGTTGGCTGGAGCTCGAGGTTATGTTGAGGTGAAGAAGGCTGGTGTCGATGCGGTTCCTTATGATGATGGGTTTTTTGATTGTGTTATTTTTAGTGCGGTTTTGCATTGTGTTGATTCGGCGGAGAAGAGGCGGAAGGCTTTAGAGGAGGTTTTTCGGGTTCTTAAAAATGGAGGCGAAGCTTTGGTTTCGGTTTGGGGACGGGGGCAGAAGAGGTTGAAGAATAGGGCGAAAGAGGGGTTTGTGCCTTGGAGTGTTGGGAGTAAGAAGGTTGAGAGGTATACTTATATTTATGATGTGGATGAGTTGAGAAGCGAGTTGGAGAGTGTTGGGTTCGAGATTTTGAAGGTTGAAGAGGGGAGAAATATTGTTTTTGTTGTGAGGAAGGAGTAGTTTAACGTTTGTGCCGTCTAATTAGGACATTGCTGCCTGCGACTATTAGGCTGGATAGGATATAGATTAAGATTATTCCGATGATTAAACTTGGGAAGTTGATACTATCGATGTTTATGCCTTTGACTAAATGTACTATTAGTGGCCTAAGTGTTTTTCCACAGGGTTCTATTAGGCACCGATTTTGATATCCCATTGCCGGGATCAAAAATAATCCAATTATTGTCAAGATGATTTTTGTTATTGAGGGCTTTATGAAGTCTAATAATTTCATATTTTCTTAAATGTTTGATGTTATATAAAAGTTATTATTGCTTTTTGATTCCCATAAAGTCCATTAGGCCACCCTTATTGAAATCTATAAGTTCCTCTGATATTGCGTTGATTTTTATTCTGACGATTCCTAGCATGTTGTCCATACATGTTAGGTTCCAGATATCGTCCTTTAGTATCGTTATTATTTTTGTTGGGGCTATTGAAGAGTTATTTTCTTTGATTAGTTTTTTGCATTCTGATTCTAAGCTGTCTATATCTATTTTGATTTCTGTAGTTTGATGTTTCATTTGTTCTATTTTTTTAGGTTCGGTTTTTCCTTCTTTAACTGAGATTATATCGTCGTGGATTTTTGGTTCTGTCCATGGATGTGCGAATGCTGCGATTTGTTTTGTTTGTGGTAAGAAATAGTCTAATTGGATTTGTTCTGTCTTATCTTCTAGATTTAAAATTAAAAATGCTGCCGAAAAATAGGAATCTGTATTTTGTTGTTGGAACATTTTGTAGTGTTGTGTTTCTTGTAACTCTTCTATGAGGTTGATTATTTTCATTGCTAATTTGGTCGAGAATTTAGTTTATTAATCTTGAGATTATTGCCAATTCGGTTAATGAGACTACAATCAGGATGTAAGCTGAGAGTTTGAATCTGTCTTTTATTTCTTGAATTGTTGGGGGGAGTTCATTTTCGATATAACTTTCACTTTTGAACTCTTCCCTTAAATCTAGAATTTCGGAATTTTCTATGATAGTGAATTGAGAAAAGAAAATAATTCCTATTATCAATACCATGACTGCTTGAAAAACTAGTACTATTTTGCCCCACCTCATGCTTGATTAACGATGTCGTTGTTTATAAGGTTTTCTTGAAAATTTCGGTATTTATTTTTTCCCTGAATTCTTCTAGTGTCATTGTTATTATTTCTTTTGAGTCTCTTTTTCTTACAGCGATTTTGTTTTCTTTCATTTCTTGTTCTCCGACTGTTATTAAGTAAAATGCCTTTTCTGTTATAGCGCCTTTTACTTTTTTGCCTATTGATTCGTTTCTGTTATCTAATTCTGATCTAATCCCTGTATCTAATAGTTTTTTGTTTATTTGTAATGCATAATCTTTCACATCTTCATTCATACTCATTACTTTGGTTTGTATTGGACTTAGCCATAGTGGAAGATTTCCTTGTGTTTTTTCTAATATATAGGAAATTGTTCTTTCTGTGCAGCCCGTTGAAGATCTATGAATGACCATTGCTAATTTTTCTTTTCCGTCTTTATCTGTATATTTTAGATCGAATTTTTCTGGTAACGCGAAATCTATTTGGAGAGTAATTAAGCTATCCTCTTTTCCATATACATCTTTATATTGCAGGTCCAGTTTTGGCCCATAGAATGCAGCTTCATCTTCTGCTTCTATATATTTTACTTCCATTTTATCTAGAATTTTTTTCATAAATTTTTGTGTGTGTTCCCATGCTTTTGGGTTATCCACATATTTACCCTTCTTGTTTTCTGGGTCCCATTTCGAAAACCTATACCAAACTTCAATTCCTAGGATCTTCATTGTGTATTTTATTAGATCCATGACTTTAATGAATTCTTCTTCTATTTGTTCTGGTGTGCATAAGACATGTGCATCTGCTAATGTGAATTGGCTTAATCTCGTTAATCCCCTTAGTTCTCCTGATTTTTCCTTTCTGAATAGCGTTGCAAGTTCGGCGTATTTTTTTGGGAGATCTTTGTATGTTCTTGGTTTTCTTTTGAAGAGAACGAATTGAAATGGGCATGTCATTGGTCTTAATGCGTAATCTTCTCCATGTACATTTAGTGTGAACATGTCGTCCTTGTAGTGTTGCCAGTGTCCAGATATTTTGTAAAGATCGCTTTTCGCCATTATTGGAGTTGATGTATACTCATAACCTCTCTTTAATTCTTCATCTGTTATGAATCTTTCAAGTTCTCTTTTTATTGTTGCCCCCTTTGGTGTTAGGAGAGGCAATCCCTTTCCTACTACATCGCTTACTATGTATAGATCTAAGTCTCTTCCTAGTTCTACATTGCTTTTTAGATCATCTTTTCCTCGAGTAGCCTGCATTTTTATCTTTGTCATCTTTCTTAAAATTTGAGACCCTTCTTCTGGGGATAATTCTTTTTCCATGTGAAATTAAGAAAAGGAGAATTTATAAAGATTTATACTTTAGTTGAAGTATGAGTGGGGTGATTGATAGGTGTCCGACGGGGATTGTAGGGTTTGATAAATTATGTGACGGGGGTTTCGTTCGGAATAGTGATAATTTGATTGTTGGTGGGCCAGGTTCAGGGAAGAGTACTTTTTTGTTGCAGTTTCTTTGGAATGGTGCGACGAAGTTTAATGAGAATGGGTTGTATTGTAGTTTTGAGCCGGATATCGTTGGGATTATGAATGATGCTATGGCTTATGGTTGGGATTTTTCTAGGGCTAGCGAGGAGGGTAAGATTACGTTTATGAGGTTTTCGCCACAGACTGGGATTGATGAGCTGAAGAAGGAGTTAACTAAGATGATTTCTAAGGGTGATGTGCGGAGGATTTGTTTTGATCCTATTTCTGTTTTGGCTTTGAATTTGAGTGATCAAGGGAAGATTCGTGAGACGATTTTTGAGTTGTCGAGTTTGATGAAGAGGTTGAAGGTGACAACGGTTTTTGCAGATGAGAGCTTGGAGGGTGATATGAATTGGACTAGTGGAGATGAGTGGACGAAGACTGATATCTTGCGGTTTCTTAGTGATTCGGTTAGTATTTTTTATGAATCTGGGATTGCTGGGCGAGGTGATAGGGCTGTTCGGATTGCGAAGATGAGAAGGACGGCGCACGAGAGGAAGGCTGTTGTGATGGAGATCGGGAATAAGGGAGTTAATATCGGAGATGATGTTGCCAGGGTTGAAGTCGTTAAAAGGGCTGCTCCAGAAGTTAATTCTGTTGTTACCAAACAATAGTTACAAAACGAAAGGTTTATATAGTTTTGATGTGTTGGGTTATTATGAAAGAGATTTATCATTTTGAGAACTTGGCAGATGCTGTTCATGGGAACGAAACGAGACATGAGGGGGCAAGTATAGAGAATCCTTTGTTTTATTCTGGAAAAGTGAAATCTGGGGATGTGTTTTACGTTTCTAGTGAGCTTGGGAGTGATATGATTGATTCTAGTAACGCGTCTGATTATAGTAATAAGGTTCCTAATCTTGGTTATAAGTTAATGGATTTTGCTAAGAACAAAGATGAGTATATTGTTGATTTTGAGGGAGTTTCTGGTAAAGGTATTTTTTGGGCTGCTGCTTTGGTTGCGCAGATGAATATTGATAAAAAGGATAAAAGGAGTATGTTCGTTCGTGGTTTGAATGATGGGCTCTTGGGAATGCTTGATGTTGATGCCGTTGGTTTGCCGTTTGAAGGGAAGGTGGTTCAGAATGGGTAAGTTGTTGGATTATTTTACTCGTATTGACCGTACTAACGATGTTGATAATCAGGGCTGTGATAGATGTGGGGCTTGTTGTGTTTATTTTAGGATTGAAGATGTTGATAGAGAGAATTTGCCTTTAGTTTCGGTTAAACCTGTAATGAAGGTGATTAGTCCGGGATGGGAGGCTTGTGAATATCTGCGTTACGATGCTGATGCTAAAGTAACTTCTTGTGATGCCTATAATGATAGACCAAAAGATTGTCGTGTTTTTGAGTGTAAGACTAATTTATCTAATACTGGAAGGGAATTTGTAAGAAAGCCCTTAGGAGATATTGCGGAAAAGATTCGAGGATTAGGAAAATCTGGTAAAGTTAAAGATTTATTGAAACTTTAGATTATTCTTTGTAAATGAACTTATCTACATCTATTTTGTTTTTTGTTTTTTGATGCTCTGATAATATCTTATTGATTTTTTCTATTAGGATTGTTTTGACTTCGCCTGATAATAGTTTTCCTTTTGAGTAATCTTTATATATTGCTGCTAGCTTTTTGTCGTCGTGTTCGAAGTATTTTAGCCATTGGCATGCAACGTCTACATCTACGTTTCCGCCTTTCTTACGGTGTTCTTCTACTGTATCTTGTCCTCCTGAGAATGCGTATTTGTTGATTTTTTTCTTTACCTGTTGAGGTGTATCTGTCATTAGGATTGCTTTTGCGTCGGTTGAGCTTCCTTGCTTTCCTTCTATCCCTGTTAATGGGCACATAAATTTTGCGTGTATGATTGCAGGTTTTTTGTGGCCTAGTTTTTGGATTACGTCTCTGGAAATTCTGAAGTGTGGATCTTGGTCTACGGCTAGTGGAATTAGGCAGTATTCGTCTTTGTTGTTCAGGACGTTTGGTAGAAAGCATGGAACTGTTTGCATTGCTGTGTAGAATATTGAGCCGATGTTGTTTGAGTCTGTGAAGCCGAAGGAGGCTTTGATTGTTGAGAAGGTTATTTTTTTTGCGACTTTGATTGCTTCGGGGTACATTATGCCGGCGTGTTTTGTGTCGATTAGGAAGTGTGTTTTGTTTGGATTGAATCCTATTGCTGCTACGTCTAACATGTTTTGATTTGTCCATTCTTGTATCTCTTCGTATGTTTTATTTTTGTAGAGGAATTTTTCGTCGTCTGTGAATTGGAACCATAGTTCTACGTCGAATTTATCTTGGAGCCATTTTATGAAAGACCAGACTGAGTAGTGTCCTAGATGGATTGGGCCTGATGGTCCGCAGCCTGTATAGAGGAAGAATTTTTTGCCTTGGTCGTGAGCGTCTAGTAATTTTTCTAGGTCTCGATGTGCGAAGAAGATTTCTCGTTTTAGGTATGGATGGATTTCACCTGTTATTTTTTCAATTCTATCTAGAAGTTTTTTGTCGATTTTTTTTATTCCGAATTCTTTGATTAGGCGGTCGTAGTCTACTTCGCCTTGGACTTCGTAGGGGTTCACCTTTGTTTTCATAAAGATATATTGTTTAAGTTGTTTTTATATTTTTAGTATGATAAAGTTTAAGTATATGTTATATTTTAAGGATATATGAGTGCTATCAGTGATGAGGATTATGTTGAAATAAAGAGTAAGATAAAACGTTGGGGTGAGCGGATTGACAAGGCTTCACCTATTCTTAAGGAGAGGTATAATGATTGTGATAAAAAGCATAGAGATGCTAATGAGAAGGATAATTTGTGTGGGCATTGTTATCAGCGATTGAAGTATGATACACCTAGAACTGATGAGATTATGGCTGAGAGAGCTGAACTGCCTTCATATTTGCGACCTATGGATGCTCCGGTGATTATGGAGAAGACTAGACAGGAAATTGCTTGGCAGAAACATGAAGATTGGATGGATGGGTTGTCTAAGATTGCGGATGAATTTGAGTTTTAGATTTCTAAGTTGTTCATAATATTTATATAGTAAGATAGTTTATTTTTAATATGAAAAAGCTCGTGTTATTATTAATTTTTGTTTTAATGAGTTCTGGTGTTTTGGCTGAGATTTCTATTTCAGAGCCGTTTGATGTTTATAATTTGGGAGATAGGTTGGATGTTTCGGTTGACGGTTTGGTTGGAGCTGGGAGTGGGAATTTGAACTTTAATTTGGCGTGCGGAAATAAGACAACGAATTTGGTTAGGCTTCCTGCTAGTTCTTTTTCTTTAGATGACGAATCTTCTTGGAGTTTTTATAAGAACTTGCGTTTGGATGATTTAGAGATTCTGAATCTTAGTGATATTGTTGGAAATTGCCAGGTTGTTATTTCTATTGGCACGAGTGCCGCGTCGACAAAAGTGTTTTCAGTTACTAGAGATGTTGATGTTAGTGTTTCTTTAGATAAGGTTGCATATAATCCTGGTGAGGTAATTAGTGTTAATGTCGAAGCCGTTAAAGCAAATGGTGAGTTGTTGGAAGGATTTATTGATGCGACTGGTGCTAGTATTTTTAGTAAGGCCGTTGAGGGTGGTATTGCTATTGAGACTTTTTCTATGCCTGAAACTATTGAGAGTGGTTTCTATTCTTTGGATATTCGTGCCTATGATGTTGACTCTAATGGTATTTTGAATGAGGGTTTGGGAAGTGTTTCTTATAAGATTAATCAAGTTGCATCTTCTTTAGTTATGAGTTTGGCTGATGTTGTTGCTACACCTGGAGAGAAGTTTAGAATTGGTGTTGAGCTTTTTGATCAATCGGGTGTTAGAATGGAAGGCAATGTTCTTTTGAGGATTGTTTCTCCGAATGATGAATTTATTGAGGCTAATGTTCAGGCTGGAGAATTTAGTGATATTGATTTTGTTTTGAATTCTAGTGCTGGGACTTGGAAAATTTTTAGTTCGTTTGATTCTTTGAGTGATGTTCGAGAGTTTGAGATGATAGGCTTGCAGAAGATTGAATTTGACTTGGAGGATTCGGTGTTGACCATTAAAAATATTGGAAATGTTTTGTATAATAGAACTATTGATGTTACTATTGGTGATGATATCATGTCTTTGGAGTTGAATATCGGTGTTGACGAGGTTCGGAAGTTTAATGTTGATGCTCCTAATGGTGAGTATGAAGTTTTGGTAAATGATGGTGAAACTTCCCTAAGTAAACGGGTTCTATTGACGGGGAATGCAGTTTCTATTGATGATATTAGAGAGAAGGGGTTTTTTAGTGGATATGGTTTGTTTTGGATTTTTTTGATTTTGATTTTGGGTGGAGTTGGTATTATGTTATTGATGAGGTACCGAAAGACTAAGGTCGTTGGTGATGGTTTTTTTTCTAAACTTTGGGGAAAGATGCCAGGTAAGAAGAAAGTTGCTCAATTGCATAATGTTGGGACACAAATTGGAGATAAGATTAAAGAGAAGGTGCCTGATAAAGTTAAAGCGCATATGGATGATAGCTTGAATTTTACTAATAAATCTCCTGCTGTTCAGGGGCTTGATGTTAAGAATTATAGTGGAACGGATAAGACGATGGTTGATTTGACGAAGGGGAATAAGATGACGGCAGAGTCTGCTTTGGTCATGAAGGGAGAGAAGCAGGTGTCTAGTGTGGTTGCGATTGCAGTTAAGAATCATGAGGGGTTGGGGGATGCTGGAAAAGATGCTTTACATAAGATTGTCGATGAGTCGAAGGAAAAGGGTTTAGTTGACTGGAGAGGGGATTTTGTTTTTGTTGTATTTAATCCGCTTATGACTAGGACTTATGATAATGAAGGTTTGGCTGTTAAGTGTGGTATGGCGGTTATTGAGAAGTTGAATGATTATAATAAGAAGTTTAAGGATAAGGTTGAGTTTGGGATTGGAGTGCATAGTGGGGATCTGGTGGCCTCGAAGGGTGGAGGTAAGTTGAAGTATACGAGTATCGGGAATACGGTTTCTTTTGCTAAGCGTATGTCGGATTCTGATAGTGGAGTGCTGGTTGTTTCGGATGTTGTTAGGAAGAAGTTGTTGCGGGACTTGAAGGTTGTTAAGGGTAAGGATATTGGAGAGAAGATGACTTATGTTGTTAGTGAAGTTAAGAGCAAGGGTGCGGATGCGGCTAGGTTGAAGGAGTTGTTGAAGAGGTCTAATTCTTAATTTTAAATTGAAATTTCGAGTATTGATTAGGTAGAATTTTATTACTTATCTGCATCCATGACAACTTGAACATTGTCTGCAGGTATATTTTGTATCTTGGTTTTTTAATGCGTCGTACTGGAAAGTCATTGTTGTTTCTAGTTTATATTCTGGAGCTACATATTCTTTTTTGGCTGTAAAATTATGTATCTCTCCTAATGGTGTTATGTCATATTTCCCCTTCATAATTATTTTAAGGTAACCTTGTATTTAAAATTTTCTACTAGGGAAAAACTTATAAACGGTGTTAACGGATTTTGTTTGTTCGGCCTCAACTGGATAAGATATGCGGCAACTGAGTTGGCGTGAGTATGTTTTTTATAGATATTTTATAATGTTTTATTTATCGATGGTTGAATTTATGTAAAATGGTAAAAAATGAAGAAAGTAGAAAGATAGACTGGAAGTATAATCTTAGTGAATACTGGGGCGCTTTGAGAAGGCATAAGGGGTTGATGTGGCTGCTACTGTTGACTATTTTTGTTGTAGGATTGACTAATATTGTGCCGAATTTTTTGTTTAAGGAGATTATAGATAAGGGAGCACTTTTTGCAGAGGGGAGTCTTGGGTTGGAGGAGTTTTATTTTATTTTGCTGATTGTTCTTGGATTATATATCTTGAATGCTGTGGTTGAAATAATTGCTCTTTGGTTTAGGAATCTCTATTCTTCTTTGATTGAAGTTAGGATTATGACTTATTTAAAGATGAAATATTTTAGGCATATTGTTAAATTGGATCAGGGGTTTCATGCTACGCATAAGACGGGTTCGCTTATTTCGAGAATGAATCGGGGAATTGCTTCTGTTGAGAGAATTAGTGATGCGATTATCTATAGTTTCGTAGGTCCATTTTTGCAGATGATGATTGTTGGTGTCTCTATCGCTTATTTTGATATCGTTTCTGCTGTTGTTGTAGTTGGAATTATGACGTCTTTTGTTTTGTTTAGTATTCTTTATCAGAGGACGCAGGAACCGCTTAAGATAGCTTCCAATGTGGCTGATGATAATGAGAAGGCAGGAGTTAGTGATGTTTTTACTAATATAGATTCTATTAAATATTTTGGAAGGGAGAATTGGATTTCGAAGATGTTTAGTAAGTTAGCTATGAAATCGGAGACTACTAATTATAAATTTTGGAGAAGTTATTCTTGGTTGACGAGTGGACAGGTTGCGATTATTATTATTGGGACTGTGATTTTGTTGACGTTTCCTATTTTGAGATTTTTGAAGGGTGCTCTTAGTGTCGGAGAGATTGTTTTTATCTATACTACTTTTAGGAGTTTGATGGGACCGATTTGGGGTTTCATTGAGGGATTGCAGGGTTTTCATAGATCGGTTATTGATTTTCAGGATTTGTTTAGTTATGGGAAGGTTGAGAATAATATTCGGGATGCTGAGGGAGCTCGGAGTATGAAGGTCGGGAATGGTGAAATTGAGTTTCGGGATGTCGATTTTGGATATACTAAGCGGAAGATTTTCAAGGATTTTAATTTGAATATTCCGGCGAAGAGTAAGGTTGCGTTTGTTGGGCATTCGGGCTGTGGGAAGTCGACTCTTGTTAACTTGTTGTATCGGTTTTATGATGTTGATAAGGGTGCGGTTATGATTGATGGCGAGGATGTTCGGGACTTTAAACAGGAGTCTTTGAGAGGGGCTATGAGTATTGTTCCTCAGGAATGTGTTTTGTTCGACGATACTATTTGGAATAATATTAAATTTTCTAGGCCTAGTGCTAGCCCTGAAGAAGTAAAGAACGCTATTAGATTTGCTCAACTTGATAAGATTATTCGTGAGATGCCCGAGAAGGAGCGGACTATTGTTGGAGAGCGCGGGGTTAAACTTAGCGGTGGGGAGAAGCAGAGGGTTTCGATAGCTAGGGCTATTTTGGCGGACAAGAAGATTTTGGTTTTGGATGAAGCTACGAGTGCACTGGATAGTGAGACTGAGTTTGAGATTCAGAGGAGTTTAGCTAAGTTGATGAAGGGTCGGACTTCGATTATTATTGCGCATCGGTTGTCTACGATTATGCATGCGGATTTGATTGTTGTTATGAAGCGAGGTAAGATTGTTGAGATGGGGACGCATGGAGCCTTACTTCGGAGGAAGGGTGAGTATTACCGGCTTTGGAAGTTGCAGAGAGGCGGGTATATTAAGTAATTATATAAAGAATATTTTGATTAGTCATGTATGGTGATTAGAGTAACGTTGAAAATGTTTCACGAAACCATTCATTCTTGGGAGAGGAAAAATGATTAAGGCAGTGTTTTTGGATTTTGATGGGACTATTTCAGACAGTAAGGGAATTGCTTTTTTGTCTTTAGTTCGGACATTTGAAGAATTTGGATATAAGTTCAGTGAGAGAAGGTTGCTTGGTTTGTTAGGTATTAAGATGGGAAGGATGTTGCGGAAATTGGGAATTGGTGTCGGGAAGGTTCGGGAGATTCGTGATAGGTTTTATCGGAGGTTTACTGGTGCAGCTGCAGCTGGTGAGATTAAGACGTGTGTTTCTTTGAAGCCGCTTTGGAAGATGAAGGAAGATGGGATATCGTTGATTGTTGTTAGTAATTCTCGGACTTCGTTTCTATTGGCTTCAATCAAGAGCTTGGGTATCGAAGGTTTATTTGATAGAATTTATGGTGCGGAAAAGTTTGTCAGTAAAGATAGAATGTTGCGAAGATTGTTTAGGCGCATGAAGATTAAATCTAGTGAGGCTGTTTATGTTGGGGATAGGTTCTCGGATGTTGAGTTTGCTAAGAAGGCTGGATGTGTTTCAGTGGCTGTTCATAATAAGTGTTCTTGGTCGACGCTGGAGAGGATTAGGAAGGCTGGGCCTGATTATGTTGTGAGGGATTTTTATGGGTTGCGGAAGGTTGTTTCTAAGATAAATAATTCTGTGGTATAATTTGATTTTGTGCATTAAGGATATTGACTTCTAGGTCTTGATTTTTTGTTAAGAACTTTTTAAAGAGATTTTGAATTTTTTTATTTTCTTTTCTTTTCGTTCCTTTAATGTTTTTTAGCTTGGCGTAGAGTTCTATTTCTTTGTCTGATAAGTTTAGGAGTGGGGAGGGTTTTGTTTTGTGGCCGAAGTTTCCTTTGATTATTTTTTTGAATATGTTTTCTGCTTCACTTGAAAGGTTAGTTGTTGAGGTGTTTGGCTTTGTTGCACTGCGGTAAGTACCTTCTCTGGAAGGCAATAGTTTGACTTGGAATTTTGTTTCTAGGATTTGTTTTAGGACTGCTGTGTTTATATCTTGGCTTTTTTTTAGGGTGAAAATTTTGTTTTTTGGCAAGAGTTGATGTTTTCGGATTGTTCGGAAAACTTTTCGTTCGAAGTAATCTATGAATTGGTTTTTGTCTAGTTCTTTTTTATTGGTGAATGTCCAGACGGTTTTCATAATTTGTATTTTTTGAATTTATCTCTTTCTTTTTCGTTGTCTCCTGTTGAATATGCCTGTTGGAGACTTAGTACTGTTTCTTTTTCTTTTGGGTTTGAGTAGTATACTGAAGGTTTTCCTTTTTCGTCTGGGATGCGATTTTCAAATGAGTTGATTGTTTTGGATTCTTTTGCGTCTCGTGCTACTACGAGCCATGTGTTGTTGATATAGAAGTGTCTGCCAATCATCGTAAGTGGTAATGTTTTTTCAGTGATGAGATTTTTTTCTAATAGATGTTTTAACCTTGATGCTGGAGATTTTTCACATAGGAAGCATCCGCCTCCTGGTGTTGGATATTTTATTTTATATTTTTCTGCTAATGCCATTTGTTCTTTTCTTCCTCGTCCCCTTATACTTAGGAACTTCTCTCTATTTACTAATCCTGATTTTTCCACATGGGTTTCTTTTAATTTTTTTGCTGAAAGTGGCCGGAGAATTTCAAAGTCTAGTTGTTCGTCGATTGTTTTCATGGCTGAGGGAATTTGGGACATTGGTCTTTGGCCGATTACTTCGCCTGTTGCTATGAGTTCGATATTGTGTTTGTCTGCGTATTCTTTGGCTTTTTTGAACATGAAGATTTTGCAGTCTTTGCATGGATTGATGCCTGCTCCTGTTCCGTGTTTTGGGTTTTTTAGAATGTCTAGATATTCTGAAAGAAGTGGCTCTTTGTTGACGTCCATGATTTCTAATCTTACTTTTTCTTTTTGAGTAAAGTTGAAGTTGCAATTTATATTGCAGCAGCCACAGCCGAATGGGAGTGCGAAATAGAGTGCAGTGATTTGGAAATCTTGGTCTTGGAGGAGGCGAATCACTAGTCGAGAGTCGAGGCCGCCGGAATAGAGAACCAAAGCTTGCTTTGGTTCGGTTGTCGGTTGTCGGTTGTCGGTTGTCGGTTTACGTTGCATATATCAAGGAGATTAAGGGAATTTAAGAAGTTTTAGATTTCGGCGAAAATTACGATGTAATTGTTTCCATATTTTTTTGCACACTTCGGGCAATATGGATAGTAAAAATACATTTGTTTAAGTTCCTTTTTTTCTAATTTTACATATTCTTCCATTTCTTTAATCCATTTACCTATATTTTTATATGGACCTTCGAATACTTTTGTCAGGAATGTTCCAGATACTCTTACATCTTTGGCTTTTGGAATTGCCTTTTTTGTGGTAATGTATAAGTTAGAGTAGAACATGGATTTCTCGTCGGATAGAATCATCGAATCTTTTGGAATTGCGTTCGCGTCCTTTAGTTTCTTCATATTACTTTTTACGACGCTTCCGAAGTTGAGTGGTATGTGGAAGAATGCCAATACTGTATCCTTGACAAACAACTTGTTTTTCCATGTTACCTTTTTTTTATCCCATTTTTTTACATCGAATCTTTTGCAACAAAATGTTTCATCCTCTTTCATGATTGGTTAAAGATATGTTTTTATTTAAAGGTTTTGATTAATATCCGCCGTAGAACTCTAGTTCTTTCGAGTAGCCGGTGTGTTCAAAATCGAAATTAAATATGAAAAGGAATTGTGTTGTTGCTCGGATTCCTAGACCGGCTTCTTTTACTAAACTGTGGAGATGTTCGGTGAAGCAGAGGGGGCAGATGTGGACGGGTTTTTGACATGCGACGCAAGGTTTTGACTTTGCATTTGTATGGTTGTGATGCTTCATTAGAGGATTTAGTTTTGCCTTTAGCATTTTGTGTTCTGGGAATTTCTTTGTCCAGAGGTTGAAGGCTTTCGATATGCAATTTGGGCAGAGTGGGTGTTTTATGTCTTGCCCGCAGGAGAGGCAATCGTTGTGAATTTCTTTTTCAAAATAGTATGTCTGTTTAGCGACATTTCTTTTATTTTTCATAAGAGATGTCGCGAGGTTAATAGAAGTTAATAATGGAGAACCCAGTGCAGACTAGGAGGGTGACAGAATTTTTATGATTCATCCTCTTTGATTGCATGGTTAGAATAGGATGGGGAAGTTTATATATATTTGGGGTAGGCATTAAATTAATAAAAGCTTATTGGTTGGTTTTGGGATGAAGAAATTGTCTATAGATGAAAAGATATCGCTTGTGAAGGAAGTTGGTGAGGAGATTATTAACGAGAAAGAGTTACGAGAGTTATTTGAGAAAAAGAAACATCCTATTGCATATGATGGGTTTGAGCCGTCTGGAAATATTCATATTGCTCAGGGATTATTGCGGGCTATTAATGTTAACAAGTTGACTTCGACTGGGATTAAGTTTAGGTTTTGGGTTGCTGATTGGTTTGGGTTGCTGAATAATAAGATGGGTGGAGATTTGGCGAAGATCAAGATTGTCGGGGAGTATTTTATTGAGGTTTGGAAGGCGTGTGGCATGGATTTGAAGAATGTTGAATTTGTTTGGACTAGTGAGTTTGTTCGAGACCATCCTGAGTATTGGGAGACTGTTTTGAAACTTTCTATGAATACTACTGTTAATCGGGTTTTGAGATGTGGGCAGATTATGGGACGTGAGGATTCGACTTCGAATCCGGCTTCTCAGATTATGTATCCTTTGATGCAGGCTGCTGATATTCATCATTTAGGTGCGGATATTGCTCAGTTGGGGATGGATCAGAGGAAAGTGAATATGTTGGCTCGGGATGTTTTTCCGAAGATGGGGTTTGTTGCTCCTGTGGTTGTTAGCCATCATATGTTAATGGGACTTAGTGAGCCGAAAAGTGATGCTGAAAATTCTGTGGATAGGAAGATTGATATTAAGATGAGTAAGTCGAAGCCTGATACTGCTATTTTTATGACGGACAGTAAGGATGACGTTGTTCGTAAATTTAAGAAGGCCTTTTGTCCTGCTGGAAAAGTTGAAGATAATCCGGTTTTGGAATATATGAAGTATATTGTTTTTGGGAAGTTTGATTCCATTAAGATTGAGAGGGATGAGAAGTTTGGTGGGGATTTGACTTATGATAGTTATGATGATTTGGAGAAGGCTTTTGTCAGTGGAGATGTTCATCCCTTGGACTTAAAGAATTGCTGTGCTGGATATATTGATGAGTTGTTGGTTCCTGTGAGGGAGTATTTTGAGAAGGATGAGAGAGCGAAGGGGTTGAAGGAGCAGGTTGAAGGGTTTGTTGTTACGCGGTGAAGTTTTCGCTGTTGACAAAGATATAAAAAGATTTTATTCTGAGACTTAATATGGAAGAAATATATGATGTTTTAATTTTAGGTGGTGGTCCGGCTGGTCTTACTGCTGCGATTTATTGTGGGCGTTATAACTTGAAAACATTGGTTGTTTCGCAAAATTTTGGGGGGACGGCTAATTTAGCTGGAGAGGTTGAGAATTGGCCTGGATTTATTGGGTCTGGACAAGAATTAATGAATAATATTAAGGGACAGGCTGAGAAGTTTGGTGCGGAGTTTTTGGAAAGTGGTTTTGAAGGTGTGAAGAAAGATGGTGATTTGTTTGTTTTGAATTATGGAGATAAAGTTGTTAAAGGGAAGAGCTTGATTATTGCCCTGGGGACGGAGCATCGGCAGTTGAATATTCCGGGAGAGAAAGAGTTTTTAGGGAAGGGAGTTAGTTATTGTGCGACCTGTGATGGGAATTTTTTTAAGGGGAAGGATGTGGTTGTGATTGGTGGAGCTAATTCGGCTGCTAAGGCTGCTTTGTATTTGGCTGATATTTGTAATAAGGTGACGGTTGTTTATCGGAAGCATGAGATGACCTGTGAGCCTATTTCGCTTTCTAAGATTTGTTCGACTTCTAATATTGAGATTAAGTATTTTGCTAAACCTCTTGAGGTTGTTGGAGATGGGGTTGTGAAAGGGTTACGAGTTTTAAGGGAAGAGCCAGAGAAGAAGGTTCTCGAAGAAACTTTAGATGTTAGTGGGGTTTTTATCGAGGCTGGAGCTGTTCCTGCGACTGAAGTTTTGAAGGATTTGGATTTGACTATGGAAAAGAATTATGTTATTACTGGTAAGGATTGTAAGACGAATGTTGATGGTGTGTTTGCTGCTGGTGATGTTACAAATGTTGCTATGAGGCAGATGATTACGGCGGCCGGAGAAGGGGCTATTGCTGCTAAAGGTGCGCATGAGTACTTACTCAACATTTCCGCTGGTGCGTAAATCGTTGGGAAAATTTGCAGGAATTTTAGATTCTGAAAAGCCTACGGAAATAAATTCCGTCGTTTTCAATTTGTAAGGCGAAATAAATATTTCGCCGACTTGGCGGTTTACAATGAAAAACTATTTTGATAGATTCCAAAAGGAATTGAAAAAATTTAAATAACTTTCTGATACGTTTTGGTCTTGAATTACTACACAAATAGGTTTACCAATCATGTGAATTGTTGCGACTGTGTCTTTGAAAATTATTATCCAGGAAGGAGAGGTGAATTTTTTTGGAAGGTATTTTATTTTTGTGAAAGGTATTTTCTCCCTTTTTTTACCTGCTTCTTTAGCGTCATAGTTGTATATAGCCTTTAATTGAACTTCTTTTTTTGATCTTCTTTTATTAAAATCTAAGAAATATCCTTCGTGTTCTTCAGCTGCATATTTTGGTATTCCCATGCCATAAATGACATCTTCTTTCTTGAGACCTCTTAGCATTTCTTCATAGAATGTTTTTATTCCTTTAGTTCCTTCATATAGTTTTGCTAAACTTTCTTTCTCTTCTTTTTTTCTTAGCTTTAAACTAGGTAGAATTTGCTTTATTTTTTCCTCTGAGAGAGAGATTTTCTTTTTTCTTTTTTCCATATATTCTAGAATTCTTTCTGGATCTGATGCTACGAAATGGTTGATGTTGCTTTTTATTATTGAGGTTACTAATCCTTTTTTTGCTAAATTGTTTAATATCTCATATATTTTTGACAATGAGACGCTTGCTTTTTTAGCTATTGGTCCTACGGTGCTTTCGTTCATGGTTAAGAGTGCGAGATAAACTTTTGTTTCTCCTTTTGTTAGACCTGCATCTTGTAGTATTGTATCTTCCATGCTTAATTATGGTTTTGGAGATATATAAATCTTTCCAGTTCAACCCCTTAGGGGGGTGTGAGTGTTTAAGTATATGTAATGTGTGACCATTGTATGGTAATAACAAGTAGAAAAATGGAAAGGTCATGGTCAAACAAAAATTGGTTTGATATAACTAAATTCAGGGAGGTAAAATAAAATGATATGTAAAAATAGAGAAGCAATCGAAGTAACTTGTTATGATTTTTTCAAAGAAGGAGAAAAAATTGATACAAAATATTTGGCATCAAGATGTAATGATGTGTCAAGAATGGATTCACAAAAGGATCAGTTGACAACGCGTATAATTGACAAAAAAACATATGACGAAGAACATAAAAGAGGCGCTGGTTATAGGAGCAATGAAGAAAGAGCTAGAGTTAATTTTCATTACAGTACTAATCCTTTTGAAGATTATGAAAAGGGGAAAATAGTAGCAAGTTCTCTAGGGGAAATAGCAATAGAAATTTCAAAGATAACCGAAAATGAGAAATTCCCTGTAATTATTCCTGGTATGATTGGAAAAGTAAACGATTACTGTTCCCGTTTTCAGGCATACTCTGCAACTACTATAACTAGAGATAATAATGGAAAGGTTATTTTGGAAAGAAATTTATCGCTTGAAGAATCCGTAGAGCTTTCAAGATTAATTTCAAGGAATTAACTAACGTTGACATCTAGTATATATTTATTTTTTTACATTTTTTCTAATCGTTTGATTCTTTCAGCTAAAGGCGGATGAGTTGAGAACCATTCTTTTTTTCTGTTTGGTTTTGCTATAAATAAAGGTGCTACTGCTCCTGACATTTTCATTTCAGAGTTGCCGTTTATTTTCTTTAAGGCGCCTATTAATCCTGTTGGAGTTCGCATGAATTTTACTGCACTTGAATCTGCTGCATACTCTCTTTTTCTTGATATTGCGAGTTGGACTAGTGCGACGATTATTGGGGCTAGGATTGCGAGGGCTATTCCGATTATCATCATGACTCCATTGCTACTTTCTCTGTCTCGACTCCCTGTTATTGATGAGAAGAATAAACTTCTTAGGAATATTTCTGAGATTATCGCGATCATTCCGACTAAGACTGCGGTTAAGGTCATGAAGCGGATGTCGTAGTTTGCGATGTGAGAAAGTTCGTGTGCGAGGACTCCTTCTAGTTCTTGCTTGGAAAGTTTATCTAGGGCACCTTGTGTGACTGCTATGACTGCATGTTGTGGGTCTCGACCTGATGCGAAGGCGTTTATTTGTTGGTTGTTCATGATATAGAGACGCGGTTTTGGTAATCCTGAAGCTAGGCATAATCCTTCGACTGTGTTGTGATATTGTCGGTATTGTGGGCCTGTTGCTGGTTTTGCGTTGGCGGATTTGATTGCGATTTTGTGAGAGTTGTAGAATCCGAAGACTATGTATGCAATCGAAATTGGTATTCCGATGATTAGGATTATGAAGAAGTAGTCGCCGCCGATTGTGAATGCTATTGCATATGTTAGGGCTAGAAGGGTGACTAGGATTATTCCTATGAGTAGGTAGGTTGAGAAGATGTTTTTTTTGATTTCGTCATGGAAGGATAGGCGTGTTGGTTGCATATTAGAATTCTACTTTTGGAACTGCTTTTGCTGCTTCTGGTATTTTTAGGTATTCTTTTGGTTTGAATCCGTAGATTGAGGCAAACCAGATTCCTGGGACTTTGTGTGTCATTACGTTGTATGTCATGATTCCGTCGTTGTAGAATTGTCGTGCGTATGCGACTTTGTCTTCTATAGCTGATAGCTCTTGTTGTAACTGTAAGAAGTTTGTGTTTGCCTTTAGGTCTGGGTAGCCTTCTGCGATTGCGAATATTGATTTTAGTGCTTCTTGCATTTGGTTTCCAGCTTTCATTTTCTTTTCTGTTCCCTTCGCTGACATCATTGCTTTTCGTGCGTCGGTTACTTCTTTGATCGCTGCTCTTTCGTGTTTCATGTAGCCTTTTACTGCAGATAGTAGGTTTGGTATTAGATCTGCTCTTTTTCTGAGCTGGACATCTATTTGGGACAAGGCATTGTCGATTTGGTGTGAGAGTGTGACGAAGCGGTTGTAGTAGATTAGGAAAGTTATAGCTATGATTATTGCTAAAGTTGCGGAGATCCAGATTATCATGGTTTGCCTAGTTTGATTAAATTTATAAATGTTCTTGTGTTATTTTTGTTATGATAAAGCGGAATGTTGCGATTGGAATTGGTATTTTGGTTCTTGTTGGTTTGGGTCTTATGTTTATGTCGACGACTATTGGAAATGTGATTATGGGGTCGATTGTTAGTGATAAAGTTATTGAGGAAGAATATTATAGAATTAGTGATTTTGGTAGTAGACTAAATGAGGTGGAAGATGGGGCATCGGATAACAGTCGACCAGAATAAGTGTATTGGCTGTGGTGCTTGTGCAGCTACTTGTAGTGATAGTTTTGAAATGAAGGATGGTAAGGCTCATGCAGTTAAGAGTGAGGTTGAGGAGTTGAGTTGTGAAAAAGCGGCTGAAGCTGGATGTCCGGTTGAGGCAATAAATGTTAAGTAGAATTATTTAGTGTTAGGGTAAAATTTATAAAGGAAAGTTAACTATAGTGAACATGTATTTATTACCGCAAGAAATCGAAGTTTGGTATATCATCCCGGCTGTTCGGAAGGAGTTGGCTAGGTTGTTGACTAAAGAGCATGGGCTTAGTTATGAGAAGGCTGGGGCTGCTTTGGGAGTTAGTAAGGCTGCGGTTAGTCAGTATTTGTCGAATAAGAGGGCGAATAAGGTTTGTTTGGATGCTAAAACGAAAAGGGAAGTTAAGAAGTCGGCTGCTTTGATTTTTGAGAATCCTAAGGTTGCGATGGTTGAGATGCAGAGGATTTTGAAGTTTATGAAGGATAATCATTGTTCTTGTAATGTTTGTAAGCAGTATAATAAGGATGTGATTAAGTATTGCAATTGTTCGCCTAAGTATTGATTTTGTTAAGGGTGTTTCCGATATTTTTATAAAGTAATGTTAACTATTGTGAACATGGAAATGATTTATTTGGATAATGCGGCTACGACTCGTGTTGATGATGCGGTTGCTTTAGCTGTGAATGAAGTTTTTTTGGAGAGTTATGGGAACGCTTCTAGTTTGCATGATGTTGGGCAGGAGGCTAAAAGACATCTTGAGGGCTCGCGTGAGAAGATTGCTGCTTATTTTGGATGTGAACCTAAAGAAATTACTTTTACAAGTGGTGGGACTGAATCTAATAACTTGGCGATTCGAGGTTTGGCTAAAGCTAATCCTGAGAAGAAGCATATTGTTACGAGTGTGATTGAGCATCCTTGTGTTTTGGATACGTGTAAGGATTTGGAAAGTGAAGGTTATGAGGTTGACTATTTGAAGGTGGATGAGCAGGGAATAGTTAGTTTGGATGAGGTTCGGGAGAAAGTTCGGGATGATACTTTGGTTGTTTCTGTTATGCATGTTAATAATGAGATTGGGACGCTGCAGCCTGTTGAGGAGATTGGGATTATTTGTCGGAAGAAGGGGGTTTATTTTCATACGGACAATGTGCAAGGATTTTTGAAGGAGGATTTGGCATTGGCTTCGATTGATCTGATGAGTATTTCTGGGCATAAAGTCCAAGCTCCTAAGGGTGTTGGAATTTTGTATATTCGTAACGGCGTTAAGATTAAACCTATTCTTACTGGAGGTGGACAGGAAAATAATTTGAGAAGTGGGACTGAGAATGTGCCTGGAGCTGTTGGGTTAGCTGCTGCTATAGATGTGGATTTTAAGATTGACGAAGTTCGTTATAGTCGTGATAAAATTATTGAGGGGTTGATGAAGATTTCTGGGACTCGGATAAATGGGTCGTTGACTCATAGGGTGTATAATAACATTAACGTGTCATTTTATGGAATCGAGGGAGAGGCTTTGATGTTGATGCTTAATGAGATGGGTATTTTTGTTTCGACTGGTAGTGCATGTGCTTCGACTAAGCTTAAGGAAAGTTATGTTTTGAAGGCGTTGGATGTTGATGAGATGTATATTCATGGGAGCATTAGGCTGTCGCTTGGGGTGGATGTGATTGGGAAGGAAGATTATATTGTGGGGAAAGTTAGTGAGGCTGTGGAGAAACTTCGGGAGATGAGTCCCTTCAAGCTGCCGCTTGAAGAGTTGGGTGTTGGGGGTTCGGAGTTGGGAGAGGGGAAGATTAAGGGAGTAGCAAGGGAGGTTGAAGATGAGTAAAAAGATTACTAAAGATATGACTTTTAGAGACGTTATGGACAAGGACAAGGATGCTGCTGAGAAATTGGCAGATAAGGGATTGTTTTGTGGGGGATGTCCTATGGCTGCTTTTGAAACACTTGAGAATGGAGCGAAGGCGCACGGTGTTGATGTTGACGAGTTATTGGAGGAATTGAATGATGAGAAAAAGTGAGGATGTTAAGGAAATAGTTCGGGAGAATTATTCTAAGATAGCTGGTGACGGATGTTGTGGTAGTGAGTGTGCTTGTGATGCTGGCTCTAGCAATGAAGTTATAAGTAAATCTATTGGATATAGCGACGAGGAGATGGGAAGTTTTAGTGATTCTAATCTTGGGCTTGGTTGTGGGAATCCTGTTGCGATGGCTGCGATTACTGAGGGGGATGTTGTTTTGGATTTGGGAAGTGGTGCTGGGTTTGATGCTTTTATCGCTAGGCGAAAGGTTGGTGAATCTGGAAAGGTTATAGGGGTTGATTTTACTGAAGAGATGATATACAAGGCTCGGGGAATTGCTGAGAAAAATGGTTATAATAATGTTGAGTTTCGATTTGGGGATATTGAAAATTTACCTGTGAGTACTAAATCATTGGATGTTATTATTAGTAACTGTGTGATTAATCTGGCTCCGAATAAGAGGAAGGTTTTCGATGAGGCTTATCGAGTTTTGAAAGATGATGGGAGTATGTATGTTTCTGATATTGTATTGCTCAGTGACTTGAGTGCGGAAAAGAAAAATGATGACAAGATGCTTTGTGGGTGTGTCGGTGGCGCTTTATTGAGGGATGATTATATTGATATTGCCAAAGGTGCTGGGTTTGATGTTGAGATTTTGGGTGAGGATAAGGATATTAGTAAGAGGCAGTATGATGGGGTTGATTTGGAAAGTTTGAAGTTAAAACTGGTTAAGAGAGTTGGAGTTGAAGAGGTTAAATATGGATGCTGTTGTGATGGGAAATGTTGATTATAATAAGAATGTAATGGAGCATTTTCGGAATCCGCGGAATATGGGGGAGCTTGAGGATGCTGATGCTGAGGCGACGGTTGGGAATCCTAGTTGTGGGGATGTTATGAAGATTATGATTAAGGTCAAAGATGATGTGATTGTTGATATAAAATTTCAGACGATGGGTTGTGCTGCTGCTATTGCTACTAGTTCTATGGCGACTGAGTTGGCTAAGAGTAAGACTTTGGAGGAGGCTGAGAAGATTAGTAATAAGGATGTGAGTTTGGCTTTGGGTGAGTTGCCTCCGATTAAGGAGCATTGTAGTAACTTGGCAGCAGATGCTTTGCGGAAGGCGATTGAAGTTTATCGGAAGAAAACTGCCTAATGGATAATGATATTAGCAAAAACCATTTAAAGGAAATTTTAGAAGTTTTATTATGAAAAAGATTAGTATTAAGGGCGCTAGGGAACATAACCTGAAGGACGTGAGCATTGATTTGCCGCGGGAGAAGTTTGTAGTTATTACTGGGCTGTCTGGTTCGGGGAAGTCGACTTTGGCTTTTGATACGCTTTATGCCGAGGGGCAGCGACGCTATGTTGAATCCTTGAGTGCTTATGCTCGGCAGTTTTTGGGTGTTATGAATAAGCCTGATGTTGATGCGATTGAGGGGCTTAGTCCTGCGATTTCGATTGAGCAGAAGACGACGAGTAAGAATCCTAGATCTACTGTTGGGACGGTTACTGAGATTTATGATTATTTGAGGTTGTTGTTTGCTCGGGTTGGGACTGCTTATTGCCCTGAGCATGGATGTAAGATTGAGAGTAGTTCGCCGCAGAGGATTAGTGACAGGATTGGGAATGAGGTTGAGGGGAATGTGACTATTTTGGCTCCTATCGTTTCTCAGAAGAAAGGGACGCATGAGCAGGTTGTTTTGGGATTGAATCGGGACGGATGGGCGCGGGTTCGGGTTGATGGTGTTATCTATAGAACTGATGAAACTATTAAGATGGCCCGGTATAAGAAGCATGATATTGCGGTTGTTGTTGATCGGGTGAATGTTAGCGACTCTGGACGGTTGAGTGAGGCTGTTGAGAATGCGGCTCGGGTGAGTGAAGGGGGGATGATTGAGGTTATGGACTCTGGTGAGAAGTTACATGTTTACTCTACAATTATGGCTTGTCCTGAGTGTGGGTTGGCTTTTGAGGAATTGCAGCCTAGGATGTTTTCGTTTAATAGTCCGTTTGGTGCTTGTGAGGAATGTCATGGGCTTGGAGTTAAGACTGAGTTTGATCCTGAGTTGATTATTCCGGATGAGGAGGATACTATCGTTGACGGGGCGATTAAGCTTTATGGGAAAATGGATAATTCTTGGAGGATTCAGCAGCTAGGGGCTGTGGGCAAGAGTTTTGGGTTTGATATTATGGAACCGGTTGGTGACATGAGTGAAGAGCAATACGAGGTTTTGATGTATGGGTCTGAGCGTCCGATTCATGGGAAATGGTCGAGTGGAGCTAGTATGAATATGGAGGACGGATGGGAGGGGTTGATTCCGCAGAGTGAGAGGTTGTATAAGAAGACCGAGTCGGACTATCGTCGTCGGTTGCTTGAGAAGTTTCAGAGGGCTAGGACTTGTCCTGAGTGCGAGGGGAAGCGGTTGCAGGAGAAGATTTTGTCGGTGAAGGTTGCTAAGCACAATATTAACGATATCACAGAGATGTCCATTATTCGGTGCTCGGAATTTTTCGAGAAGTTGAAACTGACTTCTAAGGAGATGGAGATTGCTAAGTTGATTTTGAAGGAGATTCGCGAGCGGCTGAGTTTTTTGAATTCGGTTGGGCTTGGGTATCTTAATTTGTCTCGTAAGGCTGGGACTCTTAGTGGAGGTGAGGCACAACGTATACGGCTTGCTACGCAGATTGGGGCTAATCTTATGGGTGTGATGTATGTTTTGGATGAGCCTAGTATTGGGCTTCATCAGCGGGATAATGCTAAGTTGATTAGTACGCTTCATAGGCTTCGGGATCTTGGGAACTCTTTGATTGTTGTTGAGCATGATGAGGATACGATTCGGGCTGCGGACTTTGTTGTTGACATTGGACCTGGGGCTGGGGTTCATGGGGGTGAGATTGTTGCTGCCGGGACTCCTAAACAAATTGAGAAGAATAAGGATTCTTTGACTGGGAAGTATCTTTCGGGTGAGATGAAAATTGAGACTCCGATGAGGCGGCGGGCTAGTAATAAATATATTAATATCAGGGGTGCTCGGGAAAATAATTTGAAGAATATTAATGTGAAGGTTCCGATTGGGGTGATGAATTGTATAACTGGGGTTAGTGGGAGTGGTAAGTCTACGTTGATGAATGAGATTTTGTATAAGGGGATGGCGAAGAAGCTTGGTCGGGATAGTAAGATTCGTCCGGGGAAGCATAAAGAGATAACGCTTGATGAGCGAATTGATAAGGTGATTGTGATTAATCAGAGTCCGATTGGGAAGACTCCTAGGTCGAACCCTGCGACTTATGTTGGGGTGTTTGATGAGATTCGGAAACTGTTTAGTGGGGTTAAGGAGTCGAAGATTCGAGGATACATGCCTGGGAGGTTTTCGTTTAATGTGCCTGGGGGGCGATGTGAGAAGTGTCGGGGGGATGGAGTTGAGAAAATTGAGATGCATTTTTTGCCTGATGTTTATGTCCAGTGTGATGAGTGCAAGGGGAAGCGGTATAACCGGGATACTTTGGATATTATGTATAAGGGGAAGAATGTTGCGGATGTTTTGGATTTGAGTGTTGAAGAGGCTTTGGAGGTGTTTGAGAATGTACCTAGTATCTATCGGAAGCTTGAGACTTTGAAACGAGTGGGGTTGGAATATATTAAGCTTGGGCAAAGTGCTACTACTCTCAGTGGAGGGGAGAGTCAGCGGATTAAGCTCACTAAGGAACTTGCTAAGAGGGGGACTGGGCAGACGCTTTATATTTTGGATGAGCCGACTACTGGGCTTCATTTTGCTGATGTTAAGAAGCTTTTGAGAGTGCTTGATTCATTGGTTGAGAAGGGGAATACTATGGTTGTGATTGAGCATAATTTGGATGTTGTTAAGAGTGCGGATTATATTATTGACTTGGGGCCTGAGGGTGGGGAGGGTGGAGGTCGTGTTGTTGCGAAGGGGAGTCCTGAGGAAGTGGCTAAGGTAAGGGCGAGTGCTACTGGGGAGTATTTGGGGCGGGTTTTGTGAGCTCACTACTATCGGTTGGATAATAGAAATCCAAGATACACAAAACTTTTAAATAGTAAATGTGAATTGTATTAAGAGAAGATGGCACCGGAAATAACAATTACTTTTGATAACGATTCAAGGGACTTTGTATTAAATTCTATAGGCATAACTAAGAACAAAAGAAGTCTTATCGACATAGATAAACCAATAGTGTCCCTGGTAGATAATAAGGCAATAAAAGAAAAAGAATTTGGTGGTGTACTAAAAGGGTCTAAGGTTTTTATAAGAAAGGATACTTCTGAGCTTGTGCAATTTTTTCTAAGAACATTAGATAAATAGGTTTTGATTATGGGTCTTTTAGCATTACTTGGAGCTATTCCATCTTTATCTTTAGTTAAAATAGATAAAAGTGTAACTGTTAATGTCACAGGTAAGGATAATAATGTAGCTATAAACGGCAAAAAAATAACAGATCCAAAAGAAAAGGCAAAAATATTAGAGGCCATAAATGCAGAAAATTATCTCGGTATTGCACATGATTCATACCCTCATAACATAATACATGAAGATTTGCAGGACTCTTTTAGTACCATAAAGGAGGCAGCTGTTGGAAGTAAAGATTTGAATTTTTTGGATAAATATACAAATAAAAAATACATGAAAGCAATATTCATGGCTAGGGCCGTACATAAAGCAATGCTCTCAAATAATAATAAATACAAAAGGGGATTAATCTCAAAACTTATTCTTCAGCTTGATAAAAAATTTCCAAAAGATGGGAAAAAGATGTTAAACCTTATGACCGCGAAGTATTTTGATTCTTTGATAATACCAACCTTAATAGAATTAGAAAAATTTCCAAATACAGATAAAAATTTTAATAAATACCTTGAATCATTATTACATTTTTTCCCAACAGCTGTTTTTGTAAATAATGACACAAATAATAGGATAATATTTAGGGAGATAAGTAAAAGACTTGGCATTGAGAATATACCATATATTATTGTACATGCGTTAGGAGATGAAAATATTAAAAAAGTAGATGATGCTATTCCAATTTTGCAACAAGAATATCAAATAATTATTTCTCATGAATATTTTTGTTCCGACATGGGCATAAAAGGAAGAAATACCAAGATAGAAGAAATATCTACCGATTAATAAAATAATCAAACTCCCTCACTAGTATCGGTTGGGGCGTCTAAAATATTTCTAATAAAACCGGACTATAATCAGAGCCCATGACTTCTGTTAAAATATATGCCTTCTTAATCTTGTCTTTCAAAGATTTAGAAAGCAGAAAATAATCTATTCGCCAGCCGATGTTTTTTGCTCGGACGTTTCTCATGTAATTCATTATCCACAAACCTTAAATCTATACTACACTTAATACAATTATGATAAATCTAAGTCATATCCCAAAAAATCCTGGATGCTATTTATTTAAGGACTCTAAAGACAAAGTGATTTATGTTGGGAAGGCAAAGAGTCTAGACAAACGAGTTAAGAGTTACTTTAAGGAGCATGAGGATATTAAAACAAATATTCTTGTTTCTAAAATTAAGGATGTTGATTTTGTTGTGACGGATTCGGAGGTTGAGGCTTTGATTTTGGAGAATAATTTGATTAAGAAGTTTAAACCTAGATATAATATTGACTTGAAAGATAGTAAGCGGTATGCGTATATTGAGAGAACTGATGATGAGTTTCCGAGGATGCTTGTTGCTCGGAAGCGTGAGGGTAAGGGTAAGTTTTATGGGCCGTTTGTTTCGGGGATGTCTAGAGACTATGTGCTTCATGCGCTCCGGAAAACTTTTAAGATTCGGACTTGCAAGAGGTTGCCTAAGAGGAGATGTATGAGGTTTGATATTGGGCTTTGCTCTGGGCCGTGCGAGGGGCATATTTCTAAGGCGGATTATTTGGCGGATGTTAAAAGTGCTGAGATGGTGTTGAAGGGTAAGACTCGTGGGGTTGTTGAGATATTGGACAAGAGGATGAAGATGTTTTCTCGGGATAAGGAGTTTGAGAGGGCGCTAGAGATTCGGGAGCAGATTCGAAGTGTTAAAGAACTGGGAGACAGGCAGAAGATGGAGAGGGATAAAACGTATGATGAGGATTTTATTAATTGGATAGTGCATGATGGTACTGTATACCTTATTTTGTTTAATGCTCGGAAGGGTATACTTGAGAATAAGCAGAGTTTTGAATTTGAATGGACGCCTAATTTCTTGGAAGAGTTTTTGGTCCAGTTTTATTCGGACTATGATGTTCCGCGTGAAGTTGTTTTGCCTGTGAATGTTGATTCGGGGTTGAAGAACTTTCTTAAGGATAAAGGCGCTAGGGTTGTTGTTCCTAAGGTTGGAGAGAAGATGAAGTTGCTTGAGCTTGTTAAGAAGAATGTTGAGATTGCTGTTTTTGGAGATAGTGATAAGATTAAGGATTTGCGAGATAAGTTGAATTTGAATTTTTTGCCTAGGGTGATTGAGTGTTTTGATGTTTCTCATTTGAATGGGACGGATGTTGTTGCGAGTATGGTGCAGTTTCGAGATGGGAAGGCAGATAAGAGTAACTATCGGAAGTTTCGGATTCGGGGCGGGGATGTTAATGATGACTATGCTGCTATGAGTGAGGTTGTGAGGCGGAGGTACTCGCGCCTGGTTAGGGGTTCGGGGTTAGAGGTTGGGAGTAAGGAGCAGGTGATGCCGGATTTGATTGTTGTTGATGGAGGGAAGGGGCAGCTTGGGGTTGTGTTGGATGTTTTGGAAGAGTTGAGGTTGAAGATTCCGGTTTTGGGGATTGCGAAGAGAGAGGAGGAGGTATTTTTGCCTGGGAGGTCTAGTGGTGTTAAATTAGATAGGCGAGGGAAGGCTTTGAAACTTTTGATTGAGATTCGTGATGAGGCACATCGGTTTGCGATTGCTTATCAGAGGTTGTTGAGGAGTAAGAAGTTGAGGGAGTGACTACTAACGAAAATGTTATAATTGGGTTTTATCGTGATATACTATGGATATTGAGAAGAAGAAATTTAAATTGAAGAGTAAGTTTAAGCCTGCAGGTGACCAAGCCGCTGCTATTAAGGGATTGATTAGCGGGATGAAATCGGGAAAGAATATGCAGACTTTGCTTGGGGTGACTGGGTCGGGGAAGACTTTTACTATGGCTAATGTTATTGCTAAGGTTGGGAAGCCTACTCTTGTTCTTGCTCATAATAAGACTTTGGCGGCGCAGTTGTATGAGGAGATGCGGGAGTTTTTTCCTGAGAATCGGGTTGAATATTTTATTTCTTATTATGATTATTATCAGCCTGAGAGCTATCTTCCTGCTAAGGATCAGTTTATTGAGAAGGATAGTGCTATAAATCCTAGGATTGAGCAGATGAGGCATGCGACTACTGCTAGTTTACTTAGTCGAAATGATGTGATTGTTGTTGCGAGTGTTAGCTGTATTTACGGGTTGGGGAGCCCTAAGACTTACAAGAAGATGGGGTGTGATTTGAATGTCGGGGATAGTATTGGCCGGAAAGATTTTATTGGAAAGTTAGTTGGAATGACTTTTGAGAGGAATGATTTGGATTTAAAATCTGGGAAGTTTAGAGTTAAGGGGGATGTTGTGGATTTTGTGCCGGGGTATTCGGACAATATTATTAGGATTGAATTTTTTGGGGATGAGATTGAACGTATAGCTGAGATTGATAAGAATACTGGGGAAGTGGTTGAAAGGATGAAGTATTTTTATGTTTGGCCTGCTCGGAATTATGTTGTGCCGGAGGAGGTCTTTGATCGTGCTGTTGGTGAGATTCGGGATCAGTTGAAGATTGATTTGAATATGCATGATGATGAATTGATTGCGCACCGGCTGAAGCAGAGGACGAATTTTGATGTTGAAATGATGCAGGAAACTGGGACCTGTAAGGGGATTGAGAACTATTCGCGGCATTTTGATGGACGGAAGGAAGGGGAGCAGGCGTTTTGTTTGCTTGATTATTTTCCTAAGAATGATTTTCTTATGATTATTGATGAATCGCATAGGACCATTCCTCAAGTTAGTGGGATGTTTAATGGAGATAAAGCTCGGAAGAAGAATTTGATTGATTATGGATTTCGGTTGACTAGTGCATATGACAATCGGCCTTTGATGTTTAAGGAATTTGAGAAATACTTGAAAAGTAATTCAGCTGTTTTTGTTTCGGCTACTCCTGGAGATTATGAAGGGGGAAAGAGTGAGGGGGTTGTTGAGCAGATTATTCGGCCTACTGGGTTGGTTGATCCGGAGGTTGAGATTCGGAGGATTAGTCCGGTAGAGAAGGGAAATATTGTTTTGGTTCATGGCTCTGCTCTTAGGGATAAGGAAAAAATTAAGGCTGGTAGGCGCCCTATAAATGAAAGGAATTGGTATACTTGGTTTGGAAAAGAATTGAAGAAAGAAAACGTAAGAATAGATATCCCTTTGATGCCTAAAAACTATTGTCCGAAGTATGAAGATTGGAAAAAGGAGTTTGAAAAAATAGAAGTTAATGAGGATAGTATTTTGATTGGGCATAGTAATGGAGCTGTTTTTTTGACAAGATGGCTTGGAGAAACTAAAAGAAAGATAAAGAAGCTGATTTTTGTTGCTCCTTCTAGATTTCCTTTTAAGGATAGTCCTAGTTGTTTTCATAAGTTTAAAGATTTTGAGATTGATGAAAGTATTAAAGATAGGATTGAGGAGATGATTATTTTTGTTTCTAATGATAAGGATCATATTGTTAAGAGTGCTAAGCTCTTTTATGAGAAGTTGGGTGGGAGGTATATTGAACTTGAAGATAGGAAGCATTTTGGTTGTGGGAATAAAGAGTTTCCAGAGTTGGTTGAAGAAGTAGTTGGAAGAAGAGATATTGAAAGTTATGGAGGTCAGGTTAGAGATTGTTTAGTTGAGATTGATAAGGCTGTTAAGAGTGGTTCGAGGGTTTTGCTTACTACGCTTACTAAGAGGATGGCGGAGGAGTTGACGGATTTTTTGGGGGAGAATGGTGTGAAGTGTCGGTATATGCATTCGGAGATTGATACGTTTGAGAGGACAGAGATTTTGCGGGAGCTTAGGCTGGGGAAGTTTGATGTTTTGGTTGGGATTAATTTGCTCCGGGAGGGGATTGATATTCCGGAGATTGGGTTTGTTGGGGTGTTGGATGCGGATAAGGAAGGGTTCTTGCGAGATGCTCGGAGCTTGATTCAGATTATTGGAAGGGCTGCTAGAAATTCGGAGGCTCGGGTTGTGCTTTATGCTGATAATGTTACGGGGAGTATTAAGAAGGCGATGGGGGAGACTACTAGGCGTCGGAAGATTCAGGTTGCTTATAATGAGAAGCATGGGATTACTCCGAAGACGATTGTTAAGCCGATTCGGGATAAGCAGGTTGAGATTAAGGATGTTAAGAGTATTCCTAAGGCGGAAATTAAGAATGTGATTATTGAGTTGGAGGCGGATATGAAAGAGGCTGCGGAGCTTCTTGACTTTGAGAGGGCTATATTTTTGAGGGGAAGGGTTGGGGAGCTGAGGAAGCGGTTGAAATAGTTAGAAAAGGATAGAATTTGGTTTTGGCACCCAAGGGTGTACCTCATGCCTAGGGGGCATTTGATGAATCAAACAAGCTCGGCAAAATTATAATGAATCTCCCAAGCTCCCTAACAAGGGAGATTCATTGAATATGATTTAATAAAAAAAATAATTTATAATGAAGATTTACTTCTTCTTTTTCTTAGCTACTTTTTTCTTAACTGGCTTTTTAGCTACTTTCTTTTTAGCTACTTTCTTAGCTACTTTCTTTTTCTTCTTTCCGCCTCGAGCCATCTTAGCTTCGCAAACGTTACCCTTTCCATCTACATAATATAGAAATCCGGATTTCCGTTCAACAACATTTTTTGCGATAATTTTTCCCATTTTTTAACCTCCTTTTTACCTCTTTGTAAACTTAATTTTTTTAGAGTTGATTTTCTATTTAAATGTTTCTATTAATAATAATGAATTTGTCGACGGAGATTTGCACTATTTAGTAGTTAAAGGTATCTCCAAGAGATATCTTCCGCGGCCTGAAATATTGAGTTTCCAGGTTTTGACATCGAGAACTTTTGTAGAATGGAATTTATCGTCGAGCCAAATGGCTTTGAAGGGTTTGCAAAAAATAGATGTGATTGGATTCCATTTGATCTTTGACGTGAAAAATAATGGTGGAGAATTTTTTTTAAACATTAATCCTGTTCCCATTTCCCACGATGATTTTAATTTTTTAGCAAAGATTGTTTTCCTTTTACCGTCGATATAGTAGGTTATTTTTTCTAAAGCCATTCTATTGAATGATCTCCTTTTTTTAACTCGCAATATTTTTTATACATTTCCTTGACAGACTTTTCGTGTACTTTGTCGTGGTGAATGAAGCCGCCACCGAATGCTTTTGGGATGTGCATTAGCTCGTGAATTATGACCTTGGTTTGTTCTTCGCTTGAGAGCTTGTCGAATCTTTCTGAAATGACTTCAATTAGATAGAATCCTTTTTTTCTTCCCATTCCTATTTGCATCGCTTTTCCGAGGGCGTGGCATCTGGCTATTGTATATCTGGCCTTGGAACCTGTGCTTCTTAGGAAGGCGACGTGTTCGAGAAGAACGTGGTTTAGCCCGAGAGTTTCAATTACTTTTTTCGCCTCTTCTTTTATGTCTGGAGCTTGATGATATTTTATTACTATTTTTATTTTACCTCTATTACCTTTGTTTTGGAGGTGTGACCTTTTATTATCTTTGCTTTCTTGCCAAAATGTTTTGTTAGAAACTTTTCTAGCTCGGTGTTTGCCTTGTTTTCTTTAGCTGGTTTTTGGAGATAGACTTTTGATATTGTGCCGTCGATGTCTTTTTGTATTTCTTGCTTGGAGGAATTTGGCTGAACTTTAATTGTTAATCTCATAGTTCCTTCTTTGTGGCTAGAATTATTAGAGCGAGGATTGTCGAGATGTCGATTGCCATGCAGTAGGGGCAGAGGGCTTTGATGACGAAGAGTTGGAGATAGATGAAGTAGAGGGCTCCGATTGTTGAGAAGAGGACTCCTAGTGCCAGGAAGGTTTTTGTTTCTTTTCTTGGGTTTTTGATGTGGAGGATTGTTATTGCGATTAGGATTGTGAATGCTGTTATCCCGAGAATAGCGTTGTTGATTCCTAGTATTTCTTTGTATTCGGAGTTTTGAACGATTGAGCAGGATGATGTTTCGGGGCCGCAGAGTTTGTCGGTTGGGGTGAAGGCTAGTAGGATTGAAAATGCTAGGGATATTGCAAAGAGGGTTAGGAGGAGTTTGTATTTCATGATTAAATTAACTCAGGTTAGTATAAAAATTAACTGGTCATAATCTCTATTCCATCTCGATGCTTTAATGGATAATCTTTTCCTACTGGTTGTTTTGTTCTGACGTCAATTGCTTTGATAAATTTGTCCCCGATGTCAGTGTGAAGGGAGTATGCGAAATCTAGAGCTGTTGTTTTGTTTGGGAGGAGAAAGCAGTCTGGGAGGACGTTGCCTTTTGAGTCTGCGAGTTTTGATCCGGCTGGAAAGATTGCGATGTATTTTAGGAGGTCGAATACGGATTTGTCTAGGACATCTTGGATACCTGCTGAACCGAATTTATCTAGGACGTTCTTTTGGATTGATTCTAAAGCTTCTTTTTGTTTGTCGCTTATTTTGTTTTCGATTATTTTGAAGGTGGATTCTCCTTGGATGTATTCAATTAGTCCTGCGTTTGCGGCTTGTCTTAGGGATAATTCTGCATCGGCTGAGCAGGGGATGATTTTCATGTCTGGGAAAGCTTGTTTTAGCTTTGCTAGATTTTCTTGGGAGTTTGGTTTGTCTGCCTTGTTTGCTGCGATTAGCATTGGTTTTGTTGAGTATCTTAATACTCTTGTGAAATCCTTTAGGTCTTGCTTTGACCATGATGTTGGCTGAGTTGGGTCTAGTTTTAGAATTGTTAAAACTTTGTTGACGTCGACTTCTTTTACTCGAAGTCCTGAGAATTGTTTGGCTACGGATTTTGCGAAATCGGTTTTAGTGGACTGAATTGTTCGGGATAATTTTTCCCAGACTTTTGCAAATATTTGTTCATACCATTTGTTGAGTTCGCCTTCTAGCATTTCGACGTCTGCTATTGGATCGCCTTTTCCTTCTTGTCCTTCGAGTGTTGTTGTTGCTGAGATGTCTACGATTTGAATAAACATGTCGGCTTGTCGGAGAGTATCTAAGAATTTGTTGCCCAATCCTTTTCCTTCGCTTGCGCCTTTTACTAATCCTGCTACGTCCATTAGCTCGACTGGGACGAATCTTGTTTCCCCTGTGCAGAATCCGGTTCTTGGGTTGCATTTTGTGTTCAACTCTTTACATAAGGCCTCTACTCTGACGTAGCCCATTCCGTGATTTGGTTCAATTGTTGCGAAGGGGTAGGATGCGATTAGGACGTCAGATAGCGAAGCTGCTTTGAAGAATGTTGATTTTCCGCATGATGGTTTTCCGACGAGTCCTAGTAGCATGAATTTTTTAGAGCTTGGAGGTTTTTATATGTTTATTGTAGATGTTTTGTTGTATTAAGAAGATTTATAAGTTGAATATTTTAAAAGGATGAATGAAAAAAGTAATTAGTATCAATAGAGATAATGCGGTGGATGTTATTCTGAATGATTTAAAGAATAACGAGGCTGTAGTTATAAGTGGAAGTCCTGGTTCTGGAAAGACTGTATCATTGGAAGAAATTGCATGTGCCTTGGGGCTTAAGGTTAATCATGTTGGTGAAGTGGATAATCCTCTTGATGTTGGACTCGGTAAGTTGTCTTTAGGGGATACAATTCTTCTAGATGGAGTGAGCTCGGATATGCCTCGAGAAATCTCTTCTCTGAAAGACTCTTATGAAAAGGTGGTTGTCGCGACGCATTATTTTAACACAGGAGAGGCTTATGCTAAATATCTTACTGGAAAAGACTCCGTTGTTTACCATCTTTCTTTGTAGGCTTAAGTGATCCTGCTGGGATTTACCTTCACTTCAAAGAAGCTCGGACACGGAATCATAGATTCCTAAAGAAAATCTGAAGATTTACTTTAAACCCCAAGGAGTTCAAATGATCCTGCTGGGATTTGAACCCAGGAACCTCTAGCTTTCTTAGGCGAAAGTAACATCGAGGATGTTTCTTTCTGATAAATTCTTACGAATTTACCTGAAAGCTGTTCACAATTTCCGTAGACATTGTGGCCATATAAGACTAGCGCTCTGACCAGACTGAGCTACAGGATCTATATTATGGAATGAATTGGATATAAAAAGATTGGGGTTATTTTTTGCAGAGGGCTAGTGCGTAGGATCCGTCTTCGGATGGTTTGACTATTACATCGTCGAAATATAGGTTCATGAAACTTACAAAATCTTCTTTGTTATATTTGTATGAAACTATTACTATTACCTGATCTCCAGTTTCAAATTTTACAGACCTTCCTAGGAATGATATTTCTTTTGGTTTTTTTATTGTGTAGAAAGATTCTATTCTTGAGTTTTTGAATCGGACTCCGAATTCTAGATCCTCTTTTTTCATTCCTAATTGAAGTAGGGGGTGGATTGAGAATCTATTAAAATATTCCGAGTTATATGATTTTATAATTTCTTTTGGTTTTCTGTGATCTAGTCCGTTTCCGATTAGGAGTAAATCTCCGCCTTTCATAGAGCTTCTTATTTCGTAGAGTAGTTCGTTTATTTCGAAGTTGCCCAGTGTGTTTCCTAATAGTAAGAAGATAGTTTTTTTGTATTTGCCTTGTCTTAGTAGTGTTGAGATATTGCTGATGTTTTCGAAATCGGATATGTTCCATTGGAACTCTACTACTTCATCTACGGTGTTTGCCTCTTTTACTCTTTCGATTGCTTTATTTACCATGTAACTACTAATATCGATTGGGCAATACCTTATTTTTGTTCCTTTGAATTTCTCTATTAACATTGAGGCCTTTCTTCCATCGCCGCATCCTATGTCGATTATGTTTATTGGTTCGTCTCCGAATTTGTCTAGAATTTCTTTGGCATTATTATTTATCAAATCTATTTCTTGTTGGGTTACTGTTTTCTTGTATTCTTCTTCGTCTTCTAGATCTAAATATGATTGTGCTTGGTCTGGAGTTAGATACCATAGCTTTGAATCGGCGATGTTCCAAATTCTTGTGTTGCCTTCTAGAGAATAGCCTCGTTTGATAAGTTCACGGAAGATTAAGTCGTTGATCTGTTGGCCTGGTTTTTCTGCCATAGAGTTTATGATGATTTTCGGTTTTTATTTGTTTGTATTTTGGAAATAAGATGAGTTGATAATTTTAAAAGAAATACGCGCCCACCGGGATTTGAACCCGGGTCACTGCCGTGAAAGGGCACTACACCTTTTGGGTTCACTGCCCTGAATATAAGACATATAGATAAAGCTTGTAATGATCAGATTTTATAACTTTTTTATAAAAAAGGTTAATTATTTAAAGTAAGAATTTGTTCTTATTTGATGCCAACAAAATATGATGTATTCGCTAAAATAATTGAAGAAGCTCCATGTAAACCGAAAGATTTGGGATTTAAAACTCCAATCTATGTTCATGTTGATTCTTTAAAAAAAGCAGGGTGGGTAAAAAAAAACGAACAGGGAGTCTTGACTCCAATATTGAATAGAAAAACCAAAGAAGCATTTGAAATAATAAAATGGTCTTTGAAAAATAATGTTGATCCGAATCTTTGGTTTAGTGAGAATTTTAAAAAAATACTAAAGGAGCTTACAAAAAAAAGTTCTAAGATAAATCCGAAGAAACTTTCAGCTAATGCAAGGAATAAGTTAATAATAGATTTTCTTGTTATAGATCAATTTATTTTAATTTATCAAAAAAGTCCTAAATTGGGGACATTGCTTAATCACAGCATGCTTACCTTTTTACAAGATTATCATGAACAAAAAGTAAAAATTAATGAAAAATATTTACCTTTTCAAAAGATTAAAAAATTGGTTTTAAAAACTAAGAGGAGGGAAATAAGTCCCTTTGAATTAAAACTTTTTGAATTTTTGACTGGTTCTGCTCAGCTTGAAGGTGGGACTGTAACGATTGGTGAAACGATCGAAATTTTAACAAAGGATATTTATCCAGATAAGCCGGCCAAAGATATTCAGATGGTTAAAAATCTTAACGAGGCTTTTAGTTATATTCTTGAACATCTTGATGATGATATTACAATTGAGCATATCAAAGAGTTGAATAAAATCTGTTTATTTTCTTTACATAAGGCAGCAGGGAAATTAAAGAAAACGTATAACAAAATAGCTGGTAATCCCAAATTCAAAACTGCTCATCCTAAAGATGTTGTTCCTCTGTTGCACAATTTTTGTGAAAAATTTAATTCTGTCAGATCGAGAAGCGAGGCGCTAAGAGAAGTTGGCTATATTCATAATGAGTTTCAATATATCCATCCATTTTCAGATGGGAATAGCAGGACTACTCGTTTAATTGTAAATTGGTTTTTAATGAGACTTAAGTTGCCAATTTTAATTTTGAAAAAAGGTGCGTTTGAAAAATACATGTCACTTACTAAGATGTCTAAGATAAGAAGTGATGATGAGTTAAGGAATTTTTTACTTCATGTAATTTATCATGAAGAATTGGTTAAAAATGATTAATTTTAATAGCTTTTTTATAAAAATGGTTAATTAATAAGGTATTTTCAAAGATTCATATCCAGTTTCAGCTGGCTGAAACTGGAAGGGAAAATGAATATTTAAAGTTAATGAGGTAGAAATATAATTCATTAAAGCGTGTTCTCCGCGGGCGTTCTGTCATTACCTTTAAAAACCAAAAACCATAAACTAATATTGTGCTCCGATAGTCTAGTGGCCAAGGATTCATGCCTTTCACGCATGAGACCCGGGTTCAAATCCCGGTCGGAGCGTTTGATAAAAATGTTCCAACCCCAGATCAGGAATCAAACTATTGTCAACTTTGTGTGGTCAGTTAACATCCTGTACGATTATTAACTAATTGATAAAACTTATTGATGCAAGAATAAACATCATTAAATATTTTCGTCCTTTCCTCTTGGCTAAACTCATTCAAACAATCGGGCAAGAAACATTGATAGTTGTATTTTTCAGCACTTTGCTGCCAACTCTCTTGGAACTGCTTTTTCTCTTGATAATATCTTGACATACTCTTGTTAGCTTTTTCATCCATATTTTGTTTAATTATATAATGGTAACAGGATTGGAGTTTATATGTATTGTACAAAGATTGAGGAGAATAGAAGAAATCAATTTATTTATCCTTTTTCATCTCGCGAAGGACTTCGTCTTTCAAGGGAGAAGTATACAAATCAATCAACGTCTGCGCCCAAATAGGAACATATACATCCTTATTCATTTCAAATCCGCCTTTTGTTCTATGAGATTCCTTCATTTTTAATGTCTCAAAGCTTTTTGTTTTTCCGATCTTGAACAGGCCAAGAAGTATATAAATCTTGAGGTCAGCTATTCTCGGTAAGAGGCTGAGCTACAGGATCTTTGATTTTGTCCCAGACTTAGAAAAAGTTGTTTTCTGGATCTGGCCAATCAAGAGTAGGTGGTAATTGGTTTTTTTAAAGTTAATTATACGAGTCTCATTAAACAGCAATATCTCTCAACCTCTATATTTTGTGGCAATTTTCAATTGAAAGAGACCACTGTCTCCAATTATGTAGCGAGTTTATTTTGTTGCGTGATTTTGTTTGGACAAATATAATTGAATATCCCTTTACACAAATTTGAAATATTGGTAATAATTTCCAGATCAAAATTTTAAATCATTTCAGGTCGGATAAAACGCTTTTAGTTATGCCATAAATAGATAAAGGAAATGAGAATGGATTTCCCTCAATACGATTTTGCCAGTTTAAACGAAACAGATATTCGGGAGGAAATAATTGCTCCTCTGTTGCGGCACCTTGGGTACAGATCCGGCACAGAAAATAACGTAATCAGGGAGCAACCATTAACATATCCAAAGAGTTCTTTAGGTAGAAAGAAAAAAACTGACCCCATATTACGTGGTCGGGCGGATTATATATGCAATGTGAAGGGGCAAATAAACTGGGTAATTGAGGCAAAAGCCCCAAGTGAGGCATTAGATAATGATGCAGTAGAGCAATCATGGACTTACGCTAATCATCCAGAAATTCGTGCTGTGTATTTCTGTTTATCCAATGGTCTGGATTTTCAAATTTTTCAAACAGATAGAGATCCAGGTGCAAAACCATTTTTTCAATGCAATTATGAAAACATGGAGGAGTCTCTTGATATTATCATGAACATATTATCACCAGAAGGAATACTTCGTGACCACCCGAAGTACAAGGTCGACAAAGGGTTGCCTATTGGGCCTGGATTGCGGTCTATAGTTCGAATAACCAGCGGATCGATAAATTACATCAATAATACTTTAGGTTTAAAACCATTAATTGGCTTGACGATGGCTATAACTGAAGGGTCGATAGAACGAAATGAAAATGGTAAGTTGGAAACATATATTGAAACACAGGTGCCGTATCAATCACTTCAAAAACTAAATGAAAAATTAGGATTACATTCCTTGCGTCTGTTCAGCGATCATGAAGTCGTATCAACCAATCCAGAAATCCCCACAGTGTGTTCGGCGATAACGACCCATATCATCCCAAAGGGAGAAATGGCTCTTAATTTGGTAACATGGGAAGAAACACCATTTCTAATGAATATGAGCATTGAATCTCAAACAATCGCAACTGGATATTTAGAAGGGAATAAATTTCATGGGAAATTCAATGCCTTGCTTACATTTCAAGAAATAGATTTAAAAGTTGCCATGGGCGGTAGCTTTAAAGTGTATTTAGCATAGACGAGCGTAGAGAAAAAGAAGAGAAAGAGCGAGCCGAAAGGATTTTTGAGAAGGCTTTGGCTGAAATTGAGGATTTTAAAGGAAAAGGAATGTTTCCCGTAAGCGAATAAAATTTTTAAATTAAACGGGGCGCAAATGGATTTTTATTAAGTATGACGTTGTCATGTCCATTTTTTTGGTAGCCATTGAATGTTCTCCGTCAAACGGAGTTATACAGAAAAAAACTGGGGAACTTAACTGTGGGTGTATATGGATAAATATAGACTCAAAAAAATCCTTAGAGGTTCCAGCAAGTTTTACCTTGTGGATATAGAAACTCTGGAATCTGTAAATGATTGGGCCGAATACTTGGATTCCATACTACACGGCGACTGTTATGTTTTGGAAAGAAATGGGGAACTCATCCTTGTCGAACAACGTCAGTTAATTGAGGTTGTTCATGGGCTGAGGATAGAAATTTACCTGAAAGAGCATACCCCGCCGCATTTTCATGTAACGTCAACAAATGTGGATGCTTCTTTTAGAATTGATAACTGTAATAAAATGATTGGTTCTATAAGTAGAAAAGAAGAATTGGCTATAAAGTTTTGGTGGCAAAAGGCAAAACCCAGGCTTATTGACGTCTGGGATAAAACAAGACCGAGTGACTGCATAGTGGGGAAATATAAAAACCCCACCTAACCCTTACATCGAGCGGATAGGCACAAGCAAGCAAGTTGTTGTCTGCTGCTAATGTCAAGTTCTAATTTTAAAAGGACGTCCTATGTCTACTGATTTTGATATTCTTCCAGACAAAGTGGAAGTAATTAAGTATCACAGATTTGAAAACAAGGATATCCAATCAGAAGGAGCACTGAACGAACTAATATCTCTTATGTTTGATCATCCAGAAAGGGATTTCTACGTCTTTACTGAAAAAAATAGCAAACCTAATTCGCTGCTCATGAAAGCAAATAAAGATGGTTCAATATTAATAAATGAAGTTGAGCTTTTCTACTATAGACATCCAAGGGATAAGCATAGTTTTATCCGAATACCAAGAGGTGGGGGTGAATTTGAATGGGAAAAAGAACTTACCAAGCAGGGTCCAATGTTTCAGCGGACTAAGTTAAAATTGACAGCACGTATGAAACGTCAATTGGAGGCTCTCAATAAAATTGCGTTAGAAAAAAGGTCAGACTCCTTTCCAATAGAATTGAAGCCGAATCTATTTGGGCTTGGATTGGACCTTAATAAATTGTTTCGATTTGTGCGACAATTTTTTGGAAAGAGAAGATAAACAATAACTTGTGGTTAACCATGTAAATGCAACCGATAGCTAAAAAGCGCATCGGCTGATTTGAGGTGTTAAGCTATATGGACCTTAGATAGCATCAAATGTCATTCTTTCACATTCAACTTTATATAGATCACATTTTAGTGCTAAATAAATGATCGGGCTTTTTCCCCGAAATATAAGGTTGTAAAACTTTTTTGAATAAAGAAAAAAATATGATATATTATCAATAATGCAGTCTGATCAACTGTATTGTGTTTATTTTTTTTCATTGGGCCACCCTTTACCTTTTAATGTGCCGGGGGTGCCCTCATCTCATACATTACCTCATACTTCAAAGGCGAAGTATATAAATCAATCAACGTCCTTGCCCAATTCGGAATATAAACATCATTTATTCTTGGCTGTTTCTCTCGCAAATTGTTTTTCTTCTGATAATAACTTTCCACTTTCAATTTCACCAAACATCAGCTTTTCCCCCAAACATGAAGAGCAAATCTCAACGGTTTCAACCTTTCCATTCACAACGCTGCTTCTCATACCAAGCCTTGATTTATCTTTTTCACCACAAAATTTACATGTCATATTTTTGTAAGCAGAAAACCGCTTTATAACATTGTACAACTTTACGAACCGGTATAATAAGGATTCGCGCCGTTACCCCGGTAATGATCTCCCATCCTTTCAATTATGTGGCAGAGTTTAAGACTAAAATCAGTCAGTATATTGTAGACACCGGAGAGACTCTTCTCTATTTTAAGCACGGATTTTTTTACTCTTGTTTCTAAATTATCTTTTGCCATTGTGTTTAATTATGGAATGGTAACGGAATGGGGGCTTATAGGGGTTGTATAAGAATTCGGATTTAAAGGAAATGGGATTATAGAATAGATGGGATAAAAAGAATTTCCAGGCAGAAAAAATCTTGAGCTGATAAAAAAATAGAAGCCCTCTTCGAGGCAAAAGAGGGCTTCTAAATCAGATACCAACAATTTCACCACATTTACACAAGTGTGTATTCCATCAATCTATAACAATCTTTCTTCGTGGTCGGTTAAAAATTTGGGTAAGTGTATTTTCAATATCCGTCATGCCCGACCTGATATTTTCTTTCAGGTTGTCGCTTGATCGAATCTGCTCAACATTGCTGCCGTTCAAAACAGCCTGGGCACGGTTTACAAGAGTTGTAAGCTCATGGTCCTGGAAAATATTTCGATCCTTGAACGTCTGAAAATAGTCATAAAAACTCTCAACCGTCGTGTTTTTGAATATTTTGGACTTACCGTTTTCATTTTGCACAAATCGATCGGTGATTCTTTCAACCATCTGAGCGAATTCTTCCCTGAGAGCATCTATTGCCATGCCCCTTGCTTCTTCCATGGTCTGGATGAATTTTTCTTTTTCCCGGGCATAGACTTCAGGAGCCAAAAGCCTGGTATCGCCATTGGGAACATCAAGGATGATAAAACGCCAGTTGAAATTGAATTTGCCACCAATATCAACCGGGTAATCAATCTCATTGAACAGATCCCCAAGATAGGTTTTTGCGGTTTCACGAAGCCAGCTGTAATCCTGAATAAAATCCTGGACAGCCTCATTAAATTTGATTTTAAATTCACCGAGTTTCTCATCTACACAATTGATCAAATCTTTTGGAACAAACACCATTCCGGTTATTGGGAAAGGCAGGCTTATTGTTGTAAGCCAGTTTCTGGCAAAATTATTAATCTTGCAGATGGGTTTAAGGCTTTCTGGATCAACCAGTTTTTTTGTTGCAGTCACCCAGTCATATTCTGCTTGATCCACCATGTTTGAGAGTTTTGATTTATCTATTTTCTTTACTCCGCCCCACTTGGATACAGACATTTGAACCAGACAACCTTTTTGAAAAATGTTTTCTGTCATGACATACTCCTTTTTAAATAAGAAAGCCCCAGAACCATGAGGTACTGAGGCTTTGCAATTAATATTGTAAATTTGAAAAATGTTTAGGAATTTAGAACTTATCCGCAGATCGGAAGATACTTTCTAACCGGCACTTTGTTTTCATGATAATATGCGGGCGTGAGCTGCTTTTGAATTTCTGTTCCGAGCAGATCCTTAATAAACTGACTTTCAGCGATACATGATTTGCCCTGAAACCCACGAGTTTCAATCTTCACTTCTCCATCATTAGAGATGTCTATAATGATCTCTTTCATAATTATAGCTCCTTTTTAAAAAATTACATCCGGACATGAAGCCGGATACCGTTATCGGTTTGTTTTTCAATAACCCGGTAACCTTTTTTGAGTGCTTCAGACCGGGTTCGTTCAACTGCATACCTTTGTTTTAGAAATCCGCCATTTTTACCAATGGCAGATTCTATTCCTTTATCCCAGAAATCGGTTTGCAGTTCGTATTTATCTTCTTTTAAGACAAGACCTATTTCATAGCTGGCGCCGGGGATTTCAATTGCATGATCGCAATTGCCGTTCCCGTTGTACCATTTAAAGCTTGTCTTACCACGTACCAGGTTTAACCCGATTTGCTGGCAGGCCTTGGATAATGAATCAAGGTCTGTGACTTCCAATTCAATCTTTGCAATATGACTCATGAGATCCTCCTTACTTTTAGTTGAACTTCATTTTCCGTGTAATCGTTTGCGCGCCTGGCCCTTGATTTTGCCCAGTCACGAAGAGATCCGATATCTTCTTTCATTGTTTTTGAAAGCGGCACGATGTTAGCAATTGCAGTATCAAGCCCGTCAAAGAGACTGTCTTTTGCAAGCTGCTCAATCTCAGCCCCTGTCCACCCCTGCAATGCCTGAACCTGATCTTCCGGAATCAAAGAATTATAGCGTTCATTCATGATTCGGATAATTTCCAAGCGTTCTTTTGTGGTTGGGATATCAACAAAAAACATTGCATCAAATCTTCCCGCTCTCATGAATTCAGGAGGCAGACTTGAGATATCATTGGCAGTTGCCATGACAAGGATTGGTGAGCTTGTTTCCTGTATCCATGTCAGAAAATGTCCAAACATACCTGCAGTGGTTCCGCCGTCGGACTGACCCGATGATTTAATCCCTGAAAAGGATTTCTCAATTTCATCAAGCCAGACCACGGCTTTGCCAAATGCATCAATGGTTGCTGTGGCCTGACGCATTTTCTTTTCAGACTCACCAACCAGAGATCCTTTAAGGGCTGATATATCCAGCCGGATCAAAGGCCAGTTCAAAATCGATGCCGCCGCTTTGCAGGATAGGGATTTCCCAGTCCCGGGTATCCCCACAAGCAAGAGAGCTTTGGGTTTTGGCAAATATTCATTGCCCAATTCAAACGCTTTGATCCTGTTGCCTAGGTATTGTTTGAAAGGTTCAAGACCTCCAACCTGATCCATGGGAACTGGTGGAAAAAATTCCATCAAACCGGTCCGCCGGATCATCATCCTTTTTTGCTTTGTGATGATCTCAGGATCAAAACTCTTAGTTTCTACCAGACTCAGGGCAAAAGCGGTTTCTGCTTCAAATTCAGTCAAACCTTTTGCAGCTTCAACAGCTGTTGGATTGATATCAACCCCTACCGCCTCACCAAGCTCCTGCATGATACCTGTGAGATCTTGTGTTGAAGGCAGTGCAAAGTCCAGGACTGTAAAATATTTTTCAATCTCTTGGGGCAGGGTCAGATGTGGTCCTGCCATGATAAGGCAAGATCCCTGGCCTTTATATATATGAATATTATTTGCAATAGCCTGAAGGATTTCAACCGAGCCCAGGAAATGATGAAAATTTTGGACAATCAGTATTGACTCCTGCCTGTCTGAAAGCCATTGTAAAGCTCCTAATGGGTCAATAACATCTTCAACCGTGCGGTTTGTTTCAGGTGATATAATTCCTCGCAGGCAGTCCCATGCAAAGGATTCATATCCATCTGCATGGATTGATTCGATTGCCCTGTCAGTTTCCGTTGTATTGATATAAATTGCCGGATAGCCGGCTTTCATATAATTTGTAATATCCATTGATTTTCTCCTTTTTTTAATACCCGCATAGTGAGCAGGTGATTTCAGGGTTTGCGCCATTTCTGATGGTAATGTCACTCCCCAGATAGTGCCCGAAAATGACGTGATGGCCGCAGTCCAGTTTGAATTTTTTGCCTTTGAGTTGCCTTAAGATTTCTCGCAGTTTCTCCGGTTCCTGGTATGATTGCCTTTGTTCTTTAGTCATAAGAACTCCTTTCAAAAATAAAGAAACCGGCGAAAACCCTGAAAAAGGTTTCTTACCGGCTTCTTTGGTTAATTTATAAGATTGGTTTTCTGGCGGGATTACTTTTGCGATAGAATACTAAGAATAGATAACTTTACAGTCTTCAAGATTGATCTCCCAGGGCTCAAGCTTATAGCTTGATGAAAAGCCCCGGTTAATCCATGCGCCGCCTTTAAAACATCCAGGATGATGCTCTCTGTCAAACTCAATAAACAAATTGCAGATATAATCCCACAAAGTCTGTCCAACTTCTGGAAAACCTTCAATCCTCTGGATTTTTTCCCAGTCCGGAAACAGCATTTTGTAGAGTTTGACTATAACTGAGTCCTGATGATCTGATTTTTCAAAAATTTCCTGAAGATGAATTTGAAGATCCCGAATACTTTTAATCCCCTGATGTGTTAAATGGTTCTGGGAATTATTTTTAAACATTGCCACTACATTATTCATTTTAATGCTCCTTTCATTTTTCTATTGCTCCAAAAATAAAAAAAGCCCTCTTGAGAAATCTCAAGAAAGCCCCTGATTTATAATTGAACCGATTTAATTTATTGTGGAAAGTACCTGCGTTGCCACATTCTTCACATTATGTGTTTACTGGATGATATGAATTCATCATACCTTTGTTTTGCTTTGGCTAGCCATCCCTGGTCAGCGAAACTGTAAAAATTCTCACCAATGATCAGATGATCATGCAAGGCAACTTCAATGCTTGAAAGAGCAATAGTAATTCTTGCTGTAATCATGAAATCTTCAGATGATGGTGTTTCGCAACCTGAAGGATGATTATGTGTCAAAATTACTGCCGCCGCTTTTTTTTCCAACACCAGTTTGACGATTTCTCTGGGGTATACCGCTGAACTTCTGATTGAACCTGAAAACATCTTTTCAATAGCAATGATTTTATTTTTTGCATCAAGAAAAATACAGTACATCTTTTCTACATCTTCATGTCGGGCAAAAAAAGGTTTCATGATGTTGCATACTTCCAAAGCATTTGAAAGCGCGTTTCCTTTAGATGATTCTTTAATCATTGAAGCAAAACGCCCTGATTTTAAATCTTCCCAAAAGATGGCTGTTTCATTTCTTTTGCCTGGGTTGTTAGTATATTCTTTCATAGATTACCTCCTGAAAAATAAAAAGCCCCCTTGAGAAATCTCAAGAAAGCCTATGTTTGGTTTGGATATTTATGTAAATACTATTCTGGTTTACCGCAAAAATACAGCGACGAACCTTTCCTTCTAAACATAATTCGCCGTCTTCCCAGGATAGAGCTATTGTATCCCATATTCACACCCCTGGGTTTTTTGTAACCTCATCATTTTCATCCAGGAAATCTTTGGCGTTTGCAATCAATCCATATTTGCCATAAATTCCGGCATCCCCGTTTTCTACATCCATTGTTTTAACAAAATCCAATAAAGCGGTTACGGCAGTTATCGGCTCAGCATAAAATTTTACCTGATCAATAAGCCCTCCTGATATCGTGAACAAAACATAGTTGGGTTCCAGTTTATGTGTTCTATCTTTTACCCAGTCAGGAATGCTTTCAGTTAAGTCTCCACAATAGGGACAAAACCAGATTCCAAAATCATTGTAATTTTCACCCGGTTTTACAAATCCGATTTGATAAACTGTTCCGCACTTCTGGCAGGCACATGTCTCCAGATCTTCCATTACCTGATTCATGAATCTGAGGGTTTCGGTTTTTAGTTTTGGTGTCATGTTGTCTCCTTTCTGATTCTTTGGTTAATGTTGAGAAAATCTTGTTCAGTTTGTCTTTGGTTTTTACAAACCTGTTGATATCCTCCTTTTGTTTTTCTCTCAGGATTTTCCTTTGCAAAATGCACATCTGTACAATTGCAAATATGATCCTGGTTCTGACTTTTGGATTGCACAATGGCATAACTCCAAAAGTTTGATTGAACCTGTCCTGAATCCTGCCGAGTTCTTTTTCAAAAAAATCTATTGGCATAATTGATGCCTCCTTTTGTTATGGGTTAGTTTTTCACGAGGATCTCCTTTTTGGGAAAATAAAAAAAGCTGCCTGGAAAAGGTCAGCTTTAGGCTTGATAATAGATTTTGGCGTGGAATACGTCTGAATAAAAAAACCAGGTCGGTTAATTTTAATAGAGGCTCAGCTAAGAAGGTTCGATTTATTCTGGGCCTTGCCGTTTTTTTCAGATTTCTTAACTGATTTTGGATGAAGTTCTTGACTTCATTTTTTAAAACAGAACTTGTTCTGTTGTATGCAAGGGTTGAATTTGTTGCCTTGCTTTAAATCGTTTTCCTCCTTTGGTTTGAGGTTATTGTTTTTTGATCTTTTATTCTGGGAGGTTTAGGTGGAAGGGGTTTATAGGAGTTGTATAAGGATTAGGAGCGGAGTCATATTCGAGGGTAATCGTGCATATTTTAGAATTGGGGGATTTCCAACATAACTACCGGTATAGCAAAGTATTAAAACATCCATGTATCAGGAAGGTTAAAATAAAATGAGTAATAGAAAAAGTTGTCTGGAAAGTGAAATCTATTTATCTATCGATTATTTTGTAAAGGATGCAACTAATAACGATTTATTTCAAAGAGTTCAACGAGACATTGAAATCGCTGACCTGAAAGAAATTTATTCTAAAAAAGAAATGGTTCCAAGAATGTGCACCGAAAAAGAATATAATTCCGTAAAAGCATCAACTTGCAGAGCTGATTATATTAAAGAGCAACAAGATATCTCCAAATTATGGGATAAGCCGGTTTGTTATTTGGATTAATTTTATCTGCTTATCCAGCTTGATACTATTGCTCCAATAATCCCACTGGCAAGCTTTTCGACTTCCGGACTAAGATTAGCTGATGGGAAGAATACTATAAAAAGAGCAGATATTAACAAGATTAGTGAAATAAAAAATTTTAAAATAAGCCGCAAATTAGGATTTGCTTGATTACCACTTTTTTGAGAACCAAAATCAAGAGTGCTATCGCCTGGTAGAGAAATTATTTTTGGTTTTAGAATAATATTAAATACAACAAGATAAATAACCGTGGCTAAACAAAGAGTAAAAATAAACATATGCTATCGCTCTTCCGTGCCAACCGTTGTATTGGCGATAGAATTCCAATCGCGCTCATACTGCAAATAGTCCTCATCTATATCCTTTGCTTCCGAATCAGAAATTATTTTATTATTTACATCCTCAAAAAGTGTATTTTTAATAGCACCATTTTTAAATTCAACAACGGTTAGGGATATTTCTTCTTCTAAAGTTCTTGGCATATCATGGCCCTCCTAAGTTATGTGTAAAAAGATCAAATGTCTTTGGTGCAGTATCAATTTTTTTCCCAATGTCATTTACCCAAAACTGCTTACCAAAACGCAAATATAACTGTCCTTTATCTTTTATCCCAGAGGTCGCATCTAAAATTATTTCTGCGACACACGTATTATTTTTATAATTATCAATCGTACTTACTTCCATAACCCAAACAAAATGTGGTAAATCTAAATTCGATACGAAATAAGATAATTTATCTTTATTCTCAACAGCTGCCTTTAATTTAAAAGTCTTAAACGCAGAGCATGTTGTCAAATATAATCGAGTAATCCATTTCTCTCCATCTTCTTTTATAGTAAGATCCTTTTTTAGTTTTAGCAAGCTTTCACATGCAATAAGCCTTGCTTTTTTTGCAGTTAAAAAGACTTTTTCTGGCAAAGGACAAACAGCCGTTTGTATTGAATCTATGAAAAGATTTGAATCATTCTTTTTCATAGACAATAAATTACATTTTTTCATTGGCAATAAACTATAAGGCTGTTTATTGTCATCAATGACAATAAAATTATCTATTAAATCAGAGCTATGCCCGAAACCGTCCGAATCATATTGAATCTTTCTTTCATAATTCAGTGTATGGCCTATTAAAGTAACAACATGTCCCCCCAAACTTGCTAATATTGGGAAACCAGATTCAACATAAGCACATACATCCTTGAATTTATCTTCCAAGGCAATATTCTTCTTATTTTTATCAAATTTAATTATTTGCGGGAAAACACCAAATTCAGATAGTATTTTTGAATAATCAGAATAACTCATGCCCCTATAGGGGAAAGTCCTACCATTTGAGTTCCCAGTCAATAAAACCAAATCAAAAGGATATATTTCTTTATAAGAAGAATATCTTTCAGAGAAATATCTGCAAACACCCCATAAAGCAGTTTGCGCACATACTGTGACTTCGGTATCTTGAGACGCGTATGGAAATCCGCTCACAAGATAATTAGCACCGCAAATATTAACTCTAAATTCTGTTCTTAAGCAATAATATCCGTTGGAGAAACTTTTACCAATCTTGTATGGGTCAATTACAGTTCTTCCAATACATCTTCCTGGAACTGGACGGATCACAGAGAACCCAAGATAGTTGTTTCGATAATTTTCCGGATTTATTTTTAGTTCAAATTCCTTTTTAATATCACATGAAAAAAAATGCAACCTATCACAATAAAAAGATGATTCTTTAAATTTTTTAGAATAATAATTTGAGTATAAGTTTCGAAAATCTTTACAAATATATTTCTTTTCTATGACAAGTGTCTTAATTTCTTTATCTAATGTTTCGGATAATCTGGCAACTCCCCAATCTGATAAATTAGGAGAATATTTAGTAACTGTTTGCCAAAATTCATTAGAACTAAGTTCATTTTTATTAATTATTATTAGCTTATTATCAAGCATATAAAAATTTACCTTAATCCAAACATAAAAAAATTTCTAACATACCAAGACTCTTAAACTGAACCAAATTCGATATGAACAAATAAAAGCCTTTCTAACACTAACTTATCTATATTACAAGTAAAATTTGCAACCATTTATAGACTCTTTTTTAACCGTTCAAAAGCCTCTTTGTCCTTCATTCCTCCTACAACGATTAATTGGTATGCGTTTTGAATTAGCTTTATATCTTTTTTATGGTAATAGGTATAATCTCGCTTGCCCCGTTGCTCAATTTCTCTGGGAATATAGTTTTTATTCGTCCAGTATGCAAGTTTGTCCCTCTTAAGTCCTTCAACAATTTCTAACACCTCTCCAGGTCCCAAATAATTATTATTTAATGCCATATATAAACTCCAATGATTTTATTAGTTATTATATAAGTATTAATACTAATATCATTCTTCATATTTATATGTCAATACTTATTTATAATAATATTATTCTTCATATTTATAATAATATTCCTCACCCAAACCCCCGAACCCCAACAACCCGAACCCTCTCATCCCGAACCCCTTTCTCCCTCAAAACCCGCGAAATCTTATCCTCAACAAACCGATTCACCGCGACACACACAACCTCATCAAATCCAGCCGCAAGTGCCCTCTCAACATTCCTAACATAATCAGACTTCCCGGTTTCAATCTCAATAGCAACCTTTTTACCATCCTTAAAAACAATAATATCCGGCCTGCCATTCACATAATACTCCTCAACTCGAACATCCAATCCCTCATTCTTGTAAAATTCGCTAACCTTATGTTTCCAAAATTTATGGACAACCCCTTCGCTTTCATTTTTAAATTCGTAACCCAAATCGTCCAAAACCATCTTCCCCTTCCGCGTCAACTCAAAAAGCGTAATCCAACCTTTCCCAGTAATAATTTTTCTCGGCTGAACACACTTTCCCGAAATCAAATCCTTCCTGTATTTATTTCCAAGCTTCACATATAATTTTAATCTCTTGTATCTCTGGGTTATAGTTGAAAATGGATACTTTAAAATATCGATAAGGAGTCTATGTTGAGGCCATGATTTATCGGGGTATTTTCTTTTATTCTTCTTTATATTAACAGACGATAAAAGACCCCCCTCAGATTCCTTTTCTAACTTATTCCCCGTTGAAATTGATGTGCTCCCTCCCGAATTACCCGGAGAATACCCAGGGGTATTCTTTTGTCTCTTGTCCAGGGTATTCTCCTGTTTCAAATTTTCAGTCAAAGGAACTTTCCCATCCAAAATATCCTGAATATTATTTTTCAAGGATGCAAAGTTATTTTCATCCTTTTTCCAGGAATACTCCCAAAACTGAGAACCCAGGCTAAACGCTTTCAACCATTCATCTGTCACCAACTCCTTTTGAACATGCACCAGAGGCGTTTTAACAAGGCAAGGTTCAACTCTATTCTTAATCTTAACAATACACTCCCCGACATTAAGAATATTCAAATATTCATCCTCCTCATAATCTAAAAAGAGAGACTTTCTGGCCATTGTGATATCATCAGCGTGTTGGAGTCCAAGATAAATCTGCGTATGACAGTTCCCTAAAAGCTCAATTGGTAATAGGCTGGGGTGTTGGGTAATACTAACAATCCCCTGCCCAAAACCTCTAATTTCCCTGTACAGATTTTCAAGACTTGAATTATCTTTATTAAAGGAAGTTTGTGCAAAAAGGTTATGCACCTCCTCTAAAAACAAAACATGCTTCAAATTATCAGTTTCTCCACGGCTCAGTCTATAAAGATGAATCCATCTCAAAATCATTTCAGAAAAAAACATTCTGAGTGCTTTTGGCATTTCCAAATCCAGTTCAAGAATGACCGGTTTATCTAACAACTCTTCAAGTTTGATTGGATTTCTTGCATTGAAAACCTTTGAGGCTCTTCCAAGAGTAAAAGATTGAAAAATTCTTTGGGCAGTCTGTTTCCAATTTGCCTCTCGACCAAATACCTTGATATTTCGAAGTTCTCTAATACCGTCAAAGAAATTCGGGTAAAAGTCATCAGGAAGACCTTTGTATAGTTTTGAATAAATTTTATTAAAATAATAAGCGACTCCCGGGCCTGAGAGGTGAGACCTTTCGAGTGCATCTGATATTGTCCCAACCCAGAAATTTTTATCTGTGCCTGGCGGCTCTCTGAATACATTCCATAAGAAGGGAAGTGTATCTCTTCCGATTGTTAGAACCTGCACATTTTTTAATTCAGGATGTTTGTTTTCTAATGAAAGAAGATTCCTCCATGACCGCTTCCAGTCAATGACCATGAATGGTGTCTTTGATTCTAAAAGCTGTAATGCAAGAAGATATGCAAGATTGGTTTTACCTTCTCCGGTGATTGCGAAAATTCCGACTTGTTTTAGGAAGTCTTCTTGTTTGAGGTAAAGGGGATGGAGTTTCTTTTTATTGTAGATAACATCTCCAAGAAGGTATGTTCCTTTTGAGTTTTCTTTGCTTGGGGGTTCAAGAAGGATTTGTCTGTTTTCCAAAGGCTGTTCTTTGAGGAATTTTTCAGCGATTATTTCGATATCCTGGGCAAACTTTCTTCTGTTAAGGTCGTCTTCTGATAGATACATGTGCCAGAGCATGTCTGCTTGATCGCCGATGACGGGTTTTAGTTTTTTGCAGAGGGTTTCGGTTTCTTGTTGGGGGTTCATTTTGGGGTGGATGATTTTGTGGGAGCGAATGCGTAGATAGGGGATATGGGGTTGGTTGTAAAATGGAGTTTATATTGGTTGTATAAGGATTAAGAATGAGGCTGAAAGTAGGGAAAGTTAAAATAAGCAATTAGATATCTATCCTCATTTTGATTAAACGCAATAACTCATAAAATATTTAATCATTTTACTTGACAATGAGGAATTACAAATATACAGAAAATGATGTACACTACTGTTTAATTTACTATTAAGTTGTGAGAATAAATGTTGTGGTAACAGATTCTCATTCAAATAAAACCTTCACAGATGTAAATAATAATCAATCGGTAAAAGCCAGGAGAAAAATTTGGCGATTATCCACTAATGTGTAAAGATTGTAGCATACGTTTTCCATTAAAAACCAAACTATAAATATTGTTGAATATTTAAGGAAAAAGTATGATTCATATCGCACCAACTTACAATGCAATGGTGAAAGGAAGCTTGTGATGAAAAAGTCAAAATTCAATGTATTTATACCTTTCTGTGATGAGAAAGAAGTTATCTTTAATACTTTCTCTGATTCTAGAGTCATAGCCGATTGCGAAACGATTGATGCTATAAAAAACTGTGGCCAACCCCATTTGCTGAATGACAAACAGAAAGGCCAGCTATGTCAACTAAAAGAGCTCGGTATCGTATTAGATGATAATGTGGATGAAGACAGAGCAATTGAATACTGGTTTCAGGGAGTAAAATTCAATTCCACAATCATAAGTGCGAACATTCTCACAACTTTGGCATGCAATATGAAGTGTGTTTATTGTTTTGAGCAGGGGGTGAAATCCAATATGTCAATGAGTAAAGAGATGGCCTCAAATGTTTGCAAATGGCTCTCTATCAAAATGGAAAACCTACGCCCTAAGGAGTTGATCATCGTATTTTTCGGAGGCGAACCTCTTATGAATTCGGAAGCAGTGAGATTTATAAGTGAGACTCTTTATTCTAAATCAAAAATACTGGGTGTTACTCTACATATAGAAATTATAACTAATGGGCTTCTTCTTACACCAGATTTGGTGGATTACTTGAGACCGTTGGGCTTGAGATTGGTTAAAGTAACTATAGATGGAGATGAAGCATGTCACGACCGTATGAGGCCTCGTAAAAATGGTAAGGGTACCTATAGGGATATAGTAAAAAATTTACTGCAAATAAAAGGAAAGATTCCTATAGCCATAGGTGGTAACTATGATGATGCAACCAAGAAACATATTCCAATCTTGTTGGATGACTTGAAGAATATGGGGTTTAATGATGAAATCGAGAAAATGAGTTTCAAACCAATTTTGGGATTCCCGGGCCATAAGAAACAATCAGTCCATTCTATTAAAGCGTGTGCATTCTCAGAAACCAATGTTGATGATATTTTCTGGCTCATCCAGGAGATCGAAAAAAGAGGATTCAAGCCATATAAAGACATTGCGTTAGGTCCTTGTGAAGCTATGCGAGATCACACCTATAGTATTGATCCAAGCGGAGACATATACAACTGTGTGACATTGGCAGGTAGAAAAGAATACGCTTTAGGTAACATAAAAGATGATCCGACGGAAGTTCGCTTTAATCCTCTCAATGTGAAAATTATGACCGCTAATCTTTGGAGGAAGTGCAAAGATTGTAAATTTGTACCTATTTGTGGTGGTGGATGCAGAGTCGGAGCCATTTTACAAAAAGGTGATACGGATGCCCTTTGCTGTGAAAAAGAGTATTTTGAAAAGGTTTCAACAAAGTTGGTCATAAGTGAAATCCAGTAAAAAATATAGGAAGTTTTAGATTTAAATAGAAAGGAGGTGAGATGCGATATGAAAGTTGTTAAGAAAGGAACGCGTAAAAGCAGTTGTATTATTTTTTGCAAGAGCAAGCGGTAAGCATACTTTATTCGGCAAGAGGCAATACGTCCAGCGTGTTGCTTCTTGTCGGTTCAATATTATACTACAATTAAATCCCTTCAGTCATGCTATATGCTTTTCTATCACCACACTAAAAGGTTTCTTGTCGTTGTTTCATAATTATTCTTCCATATGCATCTCTTGCTCAAGCCCGTTTAATCCGTCGGACATATAGATATCGGTCGCAGTCTCGCTGCCTAATAACTCTTTCTCATGTTGGAATAATTTATATAAACCATTTTGTGTTTCCTACGAGGGAATATAAACTTCAGCGTACTTCAATTTTACCGTTTTCTACAATAATGCCGAAATGAGATGGGATTGATGATCAATGTAGATAGGTCAGGAATTATCTGTAGCAATAGCATGCGAAAAGTTATAAACCCATTCGAATATTGATCTCCATGGAATTCAGAAAGGCAAAGGAAAAAGACATTTTTCAAATCTTAGAAATTATTAAAAGTAATAACCCAAAATATGCTAAACAGATGGCCCTTATGGAGATTCAAGAAATGTTTTCTAAATCTTTATGTAAACCAATATATATTGTTGCAGAAGAAAAGAAAAAAATCATTGCCTTTGGTGGGTTTAATTCATCGTGGCTGGATAATGCGATCTTTAATGTGTTCTGGGTAAATGTAAATCCTAAATACAGAAGAGGAGGAGTTGGAAGCATGCTGATATGTGATTTAATTAAGAGAATTAAAGAGACAAAAGATGTTAAAGCGAAGATGATACTTATATCTACAAAAACACCGTCTTTCTATAAGCATTTGGGATTTAGGCAAATTACATTAAGATATGATAACGAATATATTTTAATGTCGCTAAATCTGTAAATTATCGAATCTCAATCACATCCTGGGCTTTAGTAATTATTCAACAAATTCGTTTTTCCATTGTCTGTTATAGCAAATTCATAACATATAAAAATAACACTATTTTTCATTATTGAATGATAAGGGATATAAAACCTGAAGAGATCCCTCAAATTAAAAAATTCGTTGATTCATTTGAAGAAATGGATGTTGATGAAAATACGTTTCCGGAGAGTTTTTATGAAAGGATGTTAAAAGAAGGAATCCTTTTAATAGCAGAAGAAAAGAAAAATATAGTGGGGGTATGTTTTGGAAAGTATAATAAATTTGAAGCTTGGTCTGACCTTTTGGGAATTGTAGTAAAGCCTGAGTTCCATAAAAAAGGTATTGGGAGAGCCCTTGTCAAAGAATTTGAGGGGAAAGTAAAAAGAGAAGGAGCATTAACTATAGATACCTATTCTGACATTAAACAAAAAGATTTTTTCAAAAAGTTGGGATTCAAAAAGGGGAGAACGTACCTCGCATTCAGAAAAAAAGTCATATGAAGGATTTTGTCAGAAAATATTAATCGCACAGAAAGTACAGATCACGAGTGAAGCCAAGACAGTCTTGGTGGTAAAGAATCAATTTCTTTTAATTTTTTTGCTGCATTTTTTAGAAAAAATATATCATCCCAATCGTTCAATCGATTTGCCAGTACAGTTCCGTTTTCAAGACAATGGATATCCCTTTGTCTCCCCGCTGCTTGCAGCGTTGAAGTAAGGCAATCCTTTAAGTTAAATAGGCCAAGTCTATATCCACCGAAATTATCCTTGGATGAAATTATTTGCAAATTCGAAGATCGATCATTATGTAAAATCTAAGAAGAAGATTTAATCGCAACAGCATTTTATGGATTTTCAGCAACGTAGTGGTTGAATTTTGTATCAGTTTATGATTAATTCTTATTTCTCCAAACTACCTCCTTTCAGCACCCCCCGCTTTCTCGCCAACTCCCAATAATCCTTCAACGAAACCATCAAATATTTTTTCAAAAACATCAAATCTCGCCAACACTCCAAGCCTTCCTGCCGCTTCTCTTTCTCAAGCTCAAACACATTCGTTTCAATATTTGCCTTTGTCTCACTGAGATCTTTTGTCAGATTAAACGGATAATGATCTTTAAGGTTTTCTAACTGCATCAGTTCAGTGTGCTGTCTGCATATCTCACCATTAATTTTTTTGGTCTGATAAGCGTTCAGATCTTCACGCAATTTTATTTCTTCTAATAATGCATTAACAGATGCTTTCAGGGTTTTGGCCTTGTCGGAAAACATGTCTTCGAGTGGACAGCTTTTTTGTTTGGCTTGTGGGTTTGAGACAACCAGTTCCAAAGATTTTTTCAATTCTTTGTGGACAAAGGGGGTCGCTGTTTTGCCGTAGTCTCCCGAGGAAGTGGAAACTACATCTGGATATATTGCTGGGGATAAATATTTGTTTTCCATTTTTGTTATTATGGAGTGCAAGAGATTTTAAGGATTGTATAAGGATTGGGGACGAGAAAACACCAGAGAAGACATATAAAAAACAATTTAATCAGTTCATCTCATTATAAAAAATTTGATGTCGGCCGCACCACTAAAGAACACTCCGCCCCCTCATTCAAAAACTCATCCCGACACTTGATATAATAAGTCTTATCCTCATTCCACTCCGCAATATGAATCGTCGTATTCCCATAAGGCATCTCAACACCCTGCGCAACCGAAAAATCACAATCATCAAAACTATACGAACACTCACTATCCCGAATCGTCACAATCTTCAGCATATCACCCTCCTCATAAACCCGAGCAATCATAGGAGGGTTACTATCAATATCAACCTCAAACTCCACACTATCTTCAACCAGATTACCACCCTCATCAACACACTTCACATAATACTTATGCTTCCCATCAACCAAGTCCAACCTCTGCGTATGAATCCCGTCTTCCTTATCCGTATCAAAGAACTGAATATAATTACTCCCATCACCAGACCATCCACAAACAGAACGACCCTCATTACAGCCAAACATTGTCTCAGCATAAAGTTCAATCGGCACAGGGCTCACCCCTCCAGAGATACTCCCATTAGGCTGCAGATTTTTCAAAACCAAAGCAGTACTGCCCCTCGAACTAAACTCAAAACTCTCCCTATTCTCATTTCTATCAGATTCATTTATCCTCGGCTGGTCCTTACATCGAACATAATAACTCGTCCCATCTCTCGGAATCCCAGTCAACTCAGCACTACATCCAAACAACTGCAACGCATTAACCTGCTGATAAGAACTCGAGCAACTCATATCACTCTCCATTAAATCATAATCCTGGTCCTGAAAACTCCACTTACATTCAGAAGGCTCATTCACATAAAACACAACCTCAGCGCTATCAACATCCTCGGCAACACACCCACCATTCAAAATCGAAGTAGCATCAATCCTCGGCGCTGTCGTGTCAGGACTTGGATCAACACAAAACTTCACAGCATACTCAGCCGAATTCTCATTCCCATTCTTGTCCTTACACCGAACATAAAACACCATATCCTTCCCATTCTCCAAAACAAAACCACTACCCTCAATCTCCGCCGCCTCAGGCAAACTAAACGCCTCACTATGATTATAACTATACAAATTACTCCCACCAAAGAAAGCAGTCATATCATCAAACTTCGTAGTATGATTAAAATCAATCTTACACTGCGCCGGCTCATCAGTTACGAGGCCCATTTCCAAAGGTGTGAACGCCTTCAAGCATCCATCCTTCGTAGCAACATTCACAATATTAAACCCAGGCCCAGGCGGCGAACTCTTAACATTCTTATACTCATGCCCCTTCGACAACTCGTCATAATTCGGCTTAATAATAGGCGGGTTCACATCAGTCGGATTTACATAAACACATTTTTCTTCTTCCGTTCCCTCGTTCACAATTTCACAACTCTGCCCCAAGGCCTTACACCTATATTCCGAACACGGCAAATCAGCATCATTACAGACATCACAACTATCTCCGCCACTCGGCGCCTGCCACGGCATACAATCAAAAGTCACAACTTGAGTCTCAACATCCTTATACATCAAAACAAAAATCAAAACACCGACGCCGAGACCAATTACACCAAAATTTTGCCCCAAATATTGTGCGCCAAATTCGTTTTCAAAGGCAAATGTATCCAACGTCTTATACGTCCCAAGGCCAGCCGCCAAACTCATCCCCAAAGCTTTCGAATTCTTTTCAGTCATCCCAAACATATCCCCAAGCATCGTCCCGGCATAATAGGCAATCGCTGCCCACTGCAACCCGCTTGCAAGAGCATCAGAAGTGCCACCTTTGCTGAAGCCCAACAAATTTGAACTATATGAAGACCCAATTGATTCTTTATTTTGAACAGAGCCACCAGGGGAGTTGATAGAGCTTGGCATACTTCCATCATCACGATTGTGACCATGAGATCCACCAGACGGAATAGACATTTGAGGGGGTTTGTTTCCAAGAGAAATGGTGCTTGGCATACTGCCACTAACGATATCTACAGAATAAATGAAATAACTAAAAGCCAAAAATGATACGACCAAAGATACAATCTGAAGGCTCGCAACGGCTTTTTCCTTAATACCAACTCTCTCTTTCCCCATCAGAAGTTATGGTACAAGATATTTATAAAATGTTCCCTGTTGAAAAATTAATTATTTTTCAGAATCATTATCTCTCTGGACAAAAAGTGATTATCTTTTTCCGCAGTGAATATATGCTTTCCAGTTTTGTAATCGAAATATTGATTTTTATCCTTTCCAATTACAACCGCCTTATCATATCTAAGATTCGCTCCTGAAATTTTGTATCCGCCGGGACTAAATATAGAATATGTGATATCAGAACCATTTCTCACAGGATAAAATGCTACCACCAAATCAAAATTATCAATATTTACAGGCTCATCATACCGCAACACAATAAATTCGGCTTCGTCCGGTCTTCCATTCCCATTAAAATCCTTATATTTCCATGCCTTTAATTCTGGTTTTTCTATTATAACCGGCTTAGCATAACTATTATTTACATTAACTGTTGTCCCTCTCTGCCCTTCAATCTCATTTTGAACTCCACTCACAATTGCCTGCTTAACTGCCGTATTGCCCCAGTCTCTTACAACTGCATTGCCATAATCACTTAAACAACCGGAAAACAAAGCCAGACATAGGATAGCAAAACCTACTAAACACAATATTTTAATTTTTAAATAATTCATAAGATTTCTCCCTTATTTTATTTGTATATTTTTTCAATTGCTTTTCTTCCCTCAGATTCAACGACTCCAGCATAAACCTGAGTTGTCGTTATTGAGGCGTGTCCAAGCTGTTTTTGTACAAATCTATAATTGTAATGACTGGCCTTAAGTAGAAAGGTTGTATAAGTGTGTCGCAAATTGTGAATATGGTAACGTCCTGGGAGTCCTGCTCTTTTTACAAGGATTTTAAAAAATTTTTGCAATGCTCTTTTTGAAATCCCTTCATCTTTAAGATTATTCAGAAGACAGGAGTCTGGATCGGTTGAAAAACCAAACCGGCTTTTGAATTTTAGATAATGAATGCATTTCTTTTTGAAAGCTGAACTTAGCCAAACTGATCTTTTCTTATTACCTTTACCTATAAATAAAATGGAAGATCGCCCCTCATCTAAAAAAAGATTGAAATGTTTTAGTGAGGCCATTTCCTGAACTCTGAGGCCGGTATTTAATCCAAGCTCAATCATAAACCAGTTTCTTACAGCGGTGAATTTCTTATTCTGCAGCCCTTTAATTTTTAACTGAAGACAAAATCTTTTGAGTTTATTAACTTCGCTTTTTCTAAGGCACTTGCTTTCATCAACTATCCAGACGTTTCTCTGGTTTTTCTTTTTGGACGATGGTTTACTTTTCATCAGAAGAGTGAACCTTTCTTATTTTGAGCGTTCTTATAAAAAATCTATCAAAAACAGTAACTTCTCCTCGAACAAAACAATTGAATGCAACAAAAATTTTCCACAATAAAAATTTGTAAACCAACAGCATATAAAACAGTCCTTTCTTGTTAGCAAATTCATAAAAAATCACGATAAGCCTATCTTCAGGCTATTCCACGTCAAAAAATCGAAATATTTAAAACAGATCAGCTCTATTCCAGGAGTATGTCATTTGTAAAAAGGTTCATCAAACTGATGAAAAGTGTACCGTTTATTTTTTTAATATAATTTAAATAATCAAAATTTGTCAATCAAAATATACTAATTTCAAGCGTAAAAATAATTTTCCCCTTGACCATGATTCTTAAATTGATTAGTCGAATGAATTGTGGCTATTGATCCATATAGGAATCAGTCTAAGTTCGTATAATATAATTCATTACGATTCTCTATAATTGGAGTAATCAATATTTTTTATTCTAATAGGTTCCAAAAACAAAATGAATGGTGAATAAAAATGAAAGAAGTCAAAATTCAAGTAAAAAATGACCATTTAAAACGTACGACCAAAGTAAAAAAACCTATTTTAGCTATCGCTGAATTAATTTGGAATTCATTTGATGCTGATGCGGAGAAAGTTTCTGTTCGCTTTTATGAAAATCCAATCAAAGGTATCGACAAAATAGAAGTCTCAGATAATGGTCATGGTATTTTTGATGATGATGCTGAAATGTCATTTGGAAGCTTGGGAGGATCATGGAAAAAAAATAAAAAACGATCCAAACAGAAAAGGGGACTGCTTCATGGTCAAGCAGGGAAAGGAAGATTTAGATCCTTTTCTTTAGGTGAAATAGTTAATTGGAGGACAATGTGATGCATTTAGATTCCTAAAATTATATTGGGACCGTAGGTTATATATTTTCATGAATAAACCAAATTATTTAAAAACAATAAAAAAAATCAAAATAGGCAAACATCTACCTGATGCTATTTATCTACATGAATCAGCCGTGAAATGCTTGCCATTACCCTTAAAAAACTTCCTTGAATCACAAGTTATTGAACTTGGATTTGAATCAATCACCTGGAACCTTATTAAATTCTTTAAAAGAGAATTCAAAATTTCATTATTAAATTACCCTGAATTTTACACAGCTGCATTTCCATCTTTAAAAAGCAGCCATTCAATTGATCTGGAAAATTTAACATGTAAAAAGATTCAATATACAAATTCAAAAAATCCGCCCATTCTGCATCGCAAAGAGACATTATTAGAACCTTCAAATCCTTTAATCCCTGACTATAAGAAATTAACAACCCAGGCTGAAAATGAAGGTCTGTTTGAGAATAAGCGTATCATAGGATTTAAAAACAGATGGGAAGAAATCCTTAAAGAAAAAGGCCTTTCTATCATCGGTCATGAAATTGTTAAAAAAAGGGTTTTTGATAATGGAATAGAGAGGCATAAGACTGCAATTGATAGATACAGCCTTTCAACGCCGGTACAATCCCTTTACAGGAATAATTATCTGAATGGAAATTATACCTTTTTTGACTATGGTTGCGGCAAATGTGATGATCTTAATATTGTAAATGAATTGGGTGTGAATGCATCCGGTTGGGACCCTGTTTATCGAAGTGATTCAAAAATCGTAAAGGCTGATATTGTAAATTTGGGCTTTGTCATCAATATTATTGAATCTCCCAGTGAAAGAACCCAGACTCTAAAAAAAGCTTACACTCTCTCAAAGAAATTTCTTGTAGCTTCTGTCATGCTAGGCAGTGAATCTATAACAAGCAAGTTCAAGCAATATGGTGATGGAGTTATAACCTCAAGAAACACCTTTCAAAAATATTATACGCAGAATGAGTTTCGGGAATATCTTGAAGGATCTTTAGGTGAATTAGCAATAGCGGTCGGCCCTGGCGTATTCTATATTTTTAAAGATAAAATTGAAGAACAACAGCTTCTAATAAATCGGCAGGGAAGAAGAAAGAACTGGAAAAGGATATCTTATACAGATTCTCCGGATAGGTTAAAAATCAAGCAACAGGCATTTTACACAAGGCATAAAGATCTGTTGAATGACTTTTGGAACACTTGCTTAGAATTTGGTCGCCTCCCTTTAAATTCAGAATATAAAAGATCAGAAGAACTCCGGGCTACCTGCGGGTCTCATCAAAAAGCATTCACACTTGCTACGGAAATTTATGACAAATTAAATTTTCAGCTGGCAGAATCTGAAAGAAGAAAAGACCTTCTTGTTCACTTTGCCCTTGGTCTTTTTAGTCGGAGAAAGCCATACAAAACAATGCCGAGAGTGCTTCAAAAAGATATTAAGCATTTTTTTAACAAGTATACAGATACCATCCAAGAATCCACAGACCTGCTTTTTTCAGTAGGGAATACTCAAACGATTAAATCAGAATGCCAAAAAGCCGATGAAAACCTTAAAACTGGCCGTATGGATGGTGATCACTCCTGGACCATTCATATAGATTACATCAACCAACTCTCACCAGTTTTAAGAACGTATATCGGTTGTGCCACACAGCTCTATGGTGATTTGTATGAAGTTGATATGATTAAAATCCATATGCAATCAAATAAAGTTTCTCTGATGAAATATGATGATTTTGAAAATAAGCCTTTGCCTCTTCTCATGGAAAGGATCAAAATCAATCTAAGAGAGCAACGAATCGATTTTTTTACCTATGGAGATAAATTCAAGCCGCAGCCGCTGTATCTAAAATCTCAATATATTGAGGACGGCTTCCCTAAATATAAGGATCAGCGTTCTTTTGATGTCCAACTCTCTTCTTTTGAATGGCTTGATCTAAGCGGATTTGGGCCAAACATCGATGAGTTCGATGAAGGAATTGCAGATAAGGGTATATTGATAAAAGGCTTTGACATTGAGACTTAGCTACTCAAGTAAATCTACGAAGACAATAATCAACAACATCTTCTCCACGTAATTCTCTTGAGCTTGCATCAATCCTAATGAAAAAATGTCCCTTATTTTTAAAATTGATGAAAACTTTCGTTTTACTTGGGCGAACCAGGATGTGACAAACAGTTTTTTCATCAATTTCTTTAAAGTTTATTTCCATATAATCATTGATATGATGGAAAACTTCAGCCGGGAAAAATAACTTAATGATCTGGTCAACTATCATTCTCCTGTATCCGTCAAGGCAAGGATCTTGAAGCTTGAAAAATTCGGATTCTATTCCAATGACTTCATTATTTCCCCCGATTTTGTTCTCTTTTACACCAACAATTAAGTGTCCACCATCAGAATTCAGAAAGCTTCCTATGGTCTTTGCAATGATAAATTTTGAAGCATTGCGACCATATTCTTTTATTTCATATGAGGATGACTCCCGGATCTGTTGATCGCTATACCGTACACTCCATAAGCTGCTCGTTTTAAATTCAACAAAGTGATTCTCTTCTTTTGGATTTTCAATAGTCTTTTCGATATCGAATTTCGGCTTTGTTTTGCTTTGGCTAACAGACTCGTCACTTGAATGGATCTCTTCAGTATCTGGAGGTTTGACATCAACAGTATTTGAAGCCTTGGAAGAGGGATCATTCACAGAACCTGATGAAAAATCCAGTATTGTTTTTATACGGCCTATTTCACCGTTGTCTAATTCAACAAGAATTCCATGTGTGTGTTCAGGAGTCCTGCTCAGAATTTTTTTCACAACTCCTTTTACACGCTTTTTTCTTGTCCTATCTTTCTGAGGATTAACCTCAACGTCCATACCTTCACTGACATTTTTTAAATAGTTTCCTGGAAGATCCATTTATATTATTCCTGTTGTTCGATTAAGAATAATGCTTCTGTATGATTGAACTTTTTAATACCTATTTCGTCTGGGTCTAAGTATCGAACCCATTCAAATATGTTGGAGACAAAACTCTTTACAGTTTTCCTGTAGGGCTTTGGATCATCTAATAAAGAATTGTGAAGTTTAGCTGTAATTTCTCCAAACCTCACATACTTATCTTCGCTATTACCAACAGTTCTATATACCCAGTCCCATAATAATGTGGATTTGAATCTATTTAGTAAATCATCTTTTTGTTTTAAATTAATTCCTTGTACATTCAATAAAGCACGATCATGACTAAGATGCTCACCTTCAGCAGATTCTAAAGATTGAGGTGAATTAAAAAACAAGTCATGAACCCAAAGCTGATCAAGTGTTGTTATAATTTTGTTCTTTAAATCTGAAGGCCAATCTTTTTTTAGATTGATTTGCTGTTTATCTCTTTTATTATAATATTCAATTAACTTCTCATAAAGATCATCTGTTATAATACAGCATGAATCTGCATACCTTCTTAATTGCATTATATCGATTGAGCTTGGAACTACTTGAACACTTGCTTCATCATTCCCAAAACCACTTAAATGAAATCCAGAATTAGTTAAATTCGCACTACCAACATATAATTTTTTTTCATCAATCAAATAAATTTTGAAATGCATATTAGTATTGATAGCAAAATCCCAATTATTCTGGTTAGCGAATTTGTAAGCGGTAATATCTGAAGCCCCAGAAATTAAATCATTAAATTGCCAGCGAGCTATAACTTTTACTTGTGTATTTTCACCAATATTATTTGCAACCCACTTTAATGCATCTGTTTTGACAAATGCACTAAAAATATAAACGTAAGATGCTGAAGATAAAGATTCTTGAATTGAATCGTTAAAGTCTTTATTAAAAATTATTGATTTAAGAAGTCCATTCATTTTTATCACTTTTAGAATGTCGGATTACGAATAATATTCATCAAAATATTCATAGACTTTATCTTCATTCCCAAAACCGGTAATATTATCAATCAAATCAACAATTTTGCATTCTTCTGTACCGCCTATTGATGGACCTCTGAGTCCCCGGCCTATCATTTGACTGTACAAAACTACTGAACCAGTAGGTCGAGATATGAATACTACATCGATTTTAGGAGCATCAAAACCAGTAGACAAAACACCATAGTTACATAAAACCTGAATTTTATTCTCTCTGAATTCATTAATTATTGCAGCCCTTCTTCCTTTAGGAAGTTCTCCATCAACATGGGCAGCCTTTATTCCAAGCATGTTAAGCAATGCAGTAATGAATTGTGAATGCTCTACACTGCAAGCAAAAAATAAAATTTGCTTATTCAAAGCACAATCATCCTGTAAAATTTTTATGATTTCAATATTTCTTGCATCATCAGCACCGATTCTTTTTAAGATGCCTTTAGGCAAGTCGAAGAATTTCTCTAAATGTTCTTGTTCTTTCTTGGTAAGTTCATAAGTTCGGTTTGTTTTAATTGGATGGTAATTTGTTCGGGCTAATATTTTCCTGTCTCTTAGATATTTAATGACAGGTTCTTTGCCAGTATCTATATTGATAATCTTTTGAAAAAAATAATTAGCGAGATCTTTATTTTGATCCTCATCAATTATACTCCTGCCTGGCGTTGCAGTTAAACCTATCATGCAAGTATCATCGCCAATTAAAGAATCAGTAACTTTTTTGTATGTTGGAGCTAAAACTTTATGAGCTTCATCAACAACAATTAATTTAACATGACTACGTAATTTATCGAAATATGAAGGGTCTTTTTTTAATATGGCATAAAGCTTCTGAAAGCCTCCTATGATCATACAACTCTGGTCAGCATCTTGAGGTAAACTTCCACCTTCCCCCCACGATCTAATTAATTTTAAATCCTTATTTTTGGTATGATACCAAGTATCTTCAAAACATTGATAAGCCTGCTCACAAAGTTCTTCTGAATGTGCCAACCATATAACAATGCTTTTTTCTTCATTATCGTTCAATACAGATGAAATAATTTCCATTGCCGTTCTTGTTTTACCTGAACCAGTTGGCATTTGGACGATAAATCTGGCCCTTGGATTTTTTAATTCATCTACTACTTTATAGAAAACAGATGCTTGAAAATCTTTTAAAGTCAGATACCTTTTTATATCTAATGAAATTATTTTTTCTTTCTCGGGCAATTGCTTTTCAGAAGGACCGAAATCAAGAGGTAAATTCAATGCTTCTAAGAACTGATCAACCCTTTTAGATTCTTTCCATGGAATTTTGCAAAGTGCCTTTACTTTTTTATCGAAGCTTAGGCCAGTTATCTTTATTTCTAACAAAATACAGATATCATCTAAATTAGATTCTGGAAAAGAATTTAGCAATTGAGCACGAAATTCTTTTTTAGAGAAAAGGCGTGGAGCTATAAAAGACTCAAATATTTTTGCTAAAGTATTTTTAGAATGTATAGTGAATCCATCAATGTTAGGATCAAAGATGGGTAGCAAGTCTTCTAACCGCTCTAAAAGCTCATCCTCTAAATATTTTTGCAAGTCTGACTTGCCCAAAAACTTCCAGACACTCATATTTTACCTACCGTTTTAATGTAATTTGAAAGTATCAACCCCCATTCAAATTCTAAATACTTGAACAACTCATCAGCAGAATATTCTTCACCATCATCCAAAATATCTTTTGCTTTTTTATAAGACATTAGGATGACATTAATAAGGTCGGAGGCTGATTTATCATCACCCTGAGACAACTGATTCAACAACTCATACATACTATGCTTTGTGTTATATACAATCTTATCTGAACCCCCTAATGATTCCACATCAAAAAAATTAGGAGCCTGCCACCCTTCTTTATCAGTTTCAAAGTTTTGTGCTTGACGTCTATTCTCTTCAACAGCATCTGCTCTTACCTGAAGAGTCTGAGTTGCTTTCTTGGCACTATACTCATTTTTTTCTTCAAACCATTTTTTTATCTCTGGCGATGAATCAATAAGTGTTTGCGCCAACAAATTGAAACTGTTTTTTTGGAGTGCTATACCTTTTTTACTTGGTTTGATCTCCTCTGATTTTTTATCGAAATAGTACTTTCGGATATCTACCAATGGAGATCCTTTGTATTCACTTAAAGAAATAACAATAGGGTATTTTTTATTTCCCATAACGACTTGTTTTTCAGAGTTCGTTTTCATCCCAAATTATTCCGTTTGATTTTGTTTTTCATATGTTCCAATATAGTTCGATAAATAGTTGCCCCATGACATCCTTATTTGTTCGATAAATTTTTCAGCTGACATTTCGAATTCATCATCAAACATAGCCTCAGCTTTTGCATATGAGATTAATAGAAGATCAATCAAATCCTTCAATTGTTCAGCAGCATCATCATCATTATCATCATTTTTTTCATGCAATAATACCCTTATTTCATCAATTTTTCTGAAAAAATCATGTCGCTTATTATATTTTAAAACACTACTGCCACCCATATGTGTGGTCTCGAAGAACTCAGGGCCTTTCCACTCATCATCAAGAAGAGAAAAAGGCTGGCTTTTAAATTTCTCTTCCCATCGCCTTCTTTGTTGCTCGTCAGCATGTTCAGCCCACTGGTTAGATACTTTCTCAGCCTCTTCATTAATATTTTTCTTTTTATCAATTATATTCTTAGGAGTTTTAGTCTTTTGGGCAGCCTTTTCAGCTTTCTCATGACCAGTCTCAGTTGTATTGTCTTTATCATTTATTTTTGACTTTGCCTTATTCTCATCCCAATGTTCTCTTACTTTTCCAAGACAGGTGTTTCTAGTTGGTTCAATTTTATCTTTTAAAGCTTTTTTTAATTCTTTAACCGGGACAGCACCTCTTTTAATGTTCTTAACAGTGAACTCTTTATCTAAAACAGCATCAAAAGATATTTCACACCCCCACCATCTATCGATTTCTTGAATCGGTTTTCCCGGCCAATATGGGATTCGCCCAAAAAAAACTTCTCTTTTATTTCTGATAATTGAAAAACCTTCATTTTTATCAATATATCTATCTTTAGCATTATTTGAATTTCCTGCACCTCGATTAGGGCGTAATTCTTCTGGCAATAAGCTCATCTTTATAGTTATTTCAGAATCGGAAGGTCCTCCATCAATCCTATCATCCTCAGCAATAGGCCATGAAATTTCTATTGGATCATAAAGATTAGCAGGAGCTGTTTCAGGATGCTTTGTTTTTTCGACACAGCAATAAAGCGGATCAATGGCTAACACATCTTTGTCATTGATAACTATTTTGGTATCTTCCCAAAGAAAATATCTATAAGTTCGACCTGTCCAAATATGCATTCCATATACAATCTCTGAAGCATTTGTTGGTTGACGATCATACTTAGACCAGATTGCAATAGTTCCATGTTCTGGATTCGAAAACTTTAAAAATTCATCTGGAGGTGTTTGAACGATAGGCTCTGGAATGTGAGACATCTCACCTTTCATAATTTGTCCTAAATCGACATAAGTATACAACCAATCGCCGGTTTCGACTTTTGAATACATTTCAATTTTCATGCACTGATTGATTGCAGCTAAGATACCTCCTACACCAAATCGACCTATACCTGAACGATCATTGTAACGACTTGAATATCCTAATTGCAAACAACGATGAAGGACATCAGGTTCCATCCCCTCCCCATCATCACCAAACGCAACATATTTGAGGCCTTCTTTATCACGTTTAGTTGTTGCAGGTACATAATCAAAATGAACTCTAATAATTTTAGCATCTGCTTGTATCGAGTTATCAATTATTTCACCGTAGGCACTATATGCATCAAAATCAGAATTACGCATTGATTGAAGGGCAGCACCGTTTTCCACCAAACTAACACTCATCACAACCTCCAAAATTTAAAGACTACAAATTAAACACCCTTTGTCATTCATATCATCACCCTGTTCAAGAAGTTTCTCTTGCCAGGTCCTATTGTCGTTGTTCTTACGTCTGTTTTCTGCGTATTCGATGATTGAATCTTTTTTTTCCAATAACTCTTTTAATGTCATCCCCTCAATCCAAGTGTAACCATTTTCATTAGCATCAACTTTTTCAAGTTCCATTGCTTTTTTGAAAAGATCAGGGTGATGATCATAAAGTCCAAGCCACTCTTCACGTCTTTGGAAAAAACAAAAATAACATCCAGATCTGCTTCTCCATTTGTAATATTTCGGGACTCCAATAGTTTCTTCTAAAATTCGAAAGACATCTTTTCTGACAATACCATCATGAACGAATGGAAACTCCGGTTTTATATTAGGCTTAGAACTAACATATCCTTCTCTATGTTCATCTCCACGAATAGCTATAAAACTTTTAACATCTTCCTTTGTTCCCGCAAACTTCTCAAAGGGCTCCAGTTTCATTTTAACTGTGCACCATCTCTGCCGGGGTGAGGGCAACATGTTTCCACTCATGAAAAGATGATGCTCAAATGTTGATTCACTTCCCAGGCGAACAATTTTTTTCCCAAGATAAGCTTCAAGCTTATCCAGGAATAAATATGTCTCAGGAAGCTCACACCCAGTATCAGAGAAATAATACTCCATATCAGGATATTTCCCCTGTTGCTTCAGATAAATTGCCAAAGCAGCACTATCTTTACCACCAGAGATCCCACAAACATGCCGGATATTTTTCTTAGCCATTTGATACCTTGTTTTTCTCGCTATCACTCTTCTGTTTTTTTTCAGTCAAATACTCATCAAGAATATCAGCTAAAATTGCAATGCGTGATTTATCGCTGTTCAATTGTGATAGTAGAGAATAAAAATGTTCTTTTTGATTATCGATATATTCTTTCTCAGAGTGTTCTATTGTAATGACTTCATCATTATCAGTCTTACCGTAACGCATTGACCTTAACCGAATAATTTCAAAAGAATCCTTGAACTTCGCTTTGTTTTTGATGAAATGACCTTGTATAATCCTTAGGTCGATAAGCCTTTTAGAGAATCCAGTTAGTCTAAGAACTGCATTATCCCTGTCTATATCAGACCATTTGTTTGATGTTTTTTCCCCAAGAAACAATAAGAGTCTGCTGAACCAGACCTTATCATCAGCTTCTTTTTCTGTTATCTGCACAACAAATGGCCTCAATCCTGCCGAGTCTACTGTAAAGTTTTCTAATCCTTCATATCTTGCTTGGATTTTGGATCGCAACTTAGACAACTCTAACTTTTCATTATAATCCGGCAATAACGAATACGAGAGCAATCCTGCGAACTCCTCAAGCATTTTTGTGTAAGCGTCACGTAATTCTTTGATAACGCTAATTAAAGCATTCGTAAAACCCTTGATCTTATTTTTATTTGTCTCATCAGGATCAATTTCAGGAAATGAACAAGCTTTTGGTAATCTATTGAATAAGAGATCAGCTGGAGAATTTGCTAAATCAAATGCCTTCAAAGCCTTCTGGCTTGAATCCGACAATCTATTCGTTTGCTTAGTATACTCTTCTAATTCTGCAACAAACTTTGCAAGAGGCCGTGCTATGCTCAATAAATTAATTTTTCGGTTCGGATTATCACCATAAAGAACCTTTGAGTAACTGTTAAATAAAGATGCTCTAATACCACTAATTTTTAATAATTGTATTGTAAAAAAATCAGGCCGTTTCATGAACCTTTCTATATGCTGATCAGTAATATATGGCGTATAAATGCCATTTTCATAAAAAGCCAGATCATTTTGTTTACATAAAAAAACAGTTAAATATAGTAAAGGTAGAACGCCTGCTTTAACCCCATACGGAGGGGCAAGAAGAATTTCATTAAGCTCAATGAAAGATTTTGGTGTCTTTTGAGTCGTTTCTAAAAAATCTTGTATGCACATCCAGACTGGATATAAATTGTAAGGATTATTTTTCTTAGGTGGAACAAGTTCCCAGTTATTGTCCCCATTTAATTGATGTAATCCGGTTGCCCGTAAAAATGATTTATAAATACCTTTTTCAGCAGGAAATTTTTCAATGCCTAATTCTTCCTTTTCGATGTTATGCAGCATTGCAAAGACTAATTTATTTCGGGCTGCTGCTGCTTGTGCTGATGGCTTTTCTCTGTTGATCAATTCATTCTTTATTATAGGGGATTTGGAATATATTGAGTCAAGAATGGTGGATAGCTGTTGTTGTAATCCTCGCTTATTGCTTATTGATATTTTTTTGGTTCTCCAATACCAATGTGAGATTTGCGGAGATTCTATTAACGCAGATAATAAGTTATCCTGAAAAATTTCAGCAGCAAAAAGGCGATTTTTGAATTCTCTGTTCGCTATAGGATCAGTATTCAACTCAGGACAATTTTGTTCAACTCTTTTAAGAGCAAGAACTTCACCTACAGCTTGTCTTAATTGATCTCCATTTGAACAAATTGCAATCATGTCAAATTCTTCAAAATATGGAATTACATCATTTTTTGCGAGTTCAATTTCATCCGCAGTCTCCGTTAAACAAAAAATGAGTCTTTGCTGATTACCTTTAGGTTTGAGCATCTTGTAATTGTTCACATCAACAAAGAATGGAACAAAGTACCGTAAAGTCACCTTTTCGATAGTGTGACGATGAGCGACAATAGGCTGTAATGGATTCAATGTCTCTAAGGTTTCAGGAAGATCAAAACGTCCAATTTGCCCCATTTCATCTTGCACTGCCAGTTCGAGATCAAAATCACTACCCTGCCAAACCCTGAATTCATTACTGAACTTTCTGAATTGGACAACAGACCTTTCAATAAGGCTTTTTGTCGCAATCGTTGCAGCTTTCTTGTTTGAAGAGCATGATTCAACAATCTTTTTTGATGCCTTAAACCCCGCTTGTGCGCCAATAATATTCAGCAGACCTATAGTTTTAAGCATTTGAATATCTTTTGAAGGTGCATCACCAAGCCGTTCAACAGCTGTCACAACTTCAGCCCACCGACGATGTGCTATAGGATCAGTTATTACCCCTGGTTGATTTTGGATGAAATACTCATATATCTGCCAGGGTAGAATCCATTCATCAGTTGATTCGAGTTTGCTTAAACTATCTTTAAACCCAAACGATTCCCGGCTCCCAAGATAACTGAATAACGTCCTCTCATTTTGAGCCATCTTTTGGCAAAGGACAGGAAGTAATATGGTTGAAACAGGATGAAGAGGATAACATTTTGCAAATAGATCAGCAGCCTTGTTTGGCTCTATAGAACCTGGTAAAGCATCTTCTTTTGATAAAACAGTTGCAACCTTTAAACATAGCTCATAAATTGAATTTTTTTGTTCTTCTGAAAAGTTATTGACAAAAGCTTTGCTCAAGATATGAATAGTCTGTTCTGTAGATTCCAAAAAAGGAACTGTCTCAAACCGGCCTTGAATCTTGCTCCATTCATTCCTAAGCGTTCGGCTCAAACCCCTTGCATATTCTTCAAAGCCCTGATGCATTAATGTAAATATGAATAAATTGGCATTGCTTTTAGTTACAGCTAATTCAGATAAAAGCTGTAAAAGATAGATATCATTTGCACCATAATGCCTTGCTTCATATTCTAAAAACTTTCCAAATTCATCTAATATAATTATTATACCACTGCCGGTCTTCTTGACAGCTTCCTGCAATTCTTCAAGCAGTTCAATAATTTCAGCAGTTGTAATTGTAATTTGAGATAGCTTGTCTTTGATCTTATTTATTACTAAAGGCTTGCGACCCACTGTATTCCAATACTTTTGTGTGGCATCATACATCCCTGAAAGGAAACGGTTACCTAAAGGCTCTGGTGCACCGGTGATCAGTATTGGTACATATCCTTTTGTGTCTTGAATATGATCCTTGAATTTGCCACAAAGATCATTATCAACACGATTTAATACTTCGTATGCCGATTTCGTTGCTGATTTATCAATGTTATTCATTAAATGTGACAAAAAAACTGCAAACGAAGATTTGCCAGACCCATAAGGCCCAATCAATGCCCACGACCTTGGTGTGTTTACCTGGTCAAAAGTGTCTGAAATACGGTACAGAGTGTTTACTGCTCGGCTCGTTGGAATGTAAGCTTTAACAATCTCATCAGAATCTGAATCACGCTCTATATTTATTGATCGAGTGTAAACTGTATCAATATCGATATAATCCGTTAGTTTCATGCAGCCTCGTATTTGTTTTTTGAATCATAATGAAATTTCAACATTTCAAAAGGATCAAGATTATCAAGTTCATTTAATACAAAAAATTGATGAATTCCTGCTGTTTGATCTATAGCAAACTTTTCAGGGAATAGCTGTATTAATTGCTCTAATTTGGTTAACAAAGAATTTTCTGTCAAACGAAAAATAAGCCCAGGAGCAACCCTTCCCTCTTTGCAATAGATCAAATCTTCGATAGGCACTTGTGAAATGTTCAACTGTTTCAAATAATCACAAATTGCATAACCAAATATTCCTATTGGTAAGTTCTCACGTATTTCTAATTTTGATTGATATGATTTTGTTGCAGTTGAATACGAAATCAGTTTTAAAAGAGACAATGGAGAATCAAGAACATCTTCATAAACTGCTTTTTTGCTTTTCTTTGATCGAACATAAGACCTTAATAAAACAGCTGCGTCCTGCTTAATAGAACTAATTGCAAACCGAGCATTAATCTTTTCTTTTGCAAAAGTGGAAAGTGCAGATACTACTTCATCTGTTGAAAACTCAGGTTTATAGAAATGATTAAAAAACCAATACCATGCGGTTGCATGCTCTGAATTGGTTGAAATCAACCAGTGAATTAACCAAATAGTTGCTTCATCTTCTAAAAAAGGGTCCCAACCATCTTCTTTTGAAAAAATAGCCTTCCCAATTGAGGTAGTTTCTTTTTTATCAGTATCGAAAATGATTAATTTAGATGCACGAAGCCAATGCCTGATCGAGTTGACCATATTCTTTCCAACGCCCAAGGTGACAACAGCATCCTTATTATTAAAAATATTTAGATCTTCTTCGAAAGCACGAAACCCTTTGGTTAACCAGCCAAAACGAAGAACAAAAGATTCATGCCGGGAGAAGGCAACTTTTTTAGAATTAAAATACATAATCACTTACCTTAAATTTGTTATATATACTCTTCAATCTCTTCATAATTCAATAGTATTGCATTTTTATTTTTTAAAAATCTTGGATCATCTTTGTTTTCAAGCCTAAACCTAAGCAGCACATAATAAATAAATGCAGCCCTGACCTTTATCTGAACAACTCCATCACTCATGTTATATTCTTTTTCAATTATCTTACGCTGACCCGGAGTTAAATTAGGATGTGCAGCTATTTTTAATGTCACAAAATGATTCCATTTGGAATCCTCTGAAGAATTCACCTTGGAAACTTTGACCGTCTGAACATCCAGGATACGCCCTAAAATAAAGTCCCTAAATTCATTTGTAAGCTCACAATAGGCCCTAACATGCCATCTGAATCCATCAAACGCAAAAGCATGTGGTGAAATCCATCGCCATACCGGAGATGGCCTGCTCATTGATTGATATTGAATATTAATTGAATTCCCCGCCTTTAGAACCTTTATAATTTTTTTCAAAACATAAGGATCTATAGCCCTGTCAAATGAAGGAACAACTGAATATTCGGGGATGTAACCCATAAAAGTTTCATCCTCTTTTATTATGCCTTCAGATAACATGGATAATTTTGAAAGATAATTGTGAGAATCAATCGAACCAAAAATCGGTTTAAACTTCGAAGTTACTAAATATTTTTTTTGACTTTTGTCATAATAAATATTACCTGGTGCGTTCTGCTTGTATTGTTTAATATCAGCCGATGCTTGAGGTACTGAAACCCCAAAAACATCAATTAAATCTTTTCTGTTGATTGTACCTTCCCAGAAAAGTCGATATTCAAGAAACTCTAACCTTTGTTTAATTCCCCATTTCATTGTATTTTATAAACCACCCAAGCGTATAAAAAGTATATCCATATAGAAACTATACGCATATAATCATATATAATTCTCCAAGTAAAGAGTTTTTTATAATTAAATATGAAGATATTTAAAATTCAATACAATCTGCCAACAACTAGCTTATTTTTTATAATAATAAAAAAATCCTACCAGACCTATCTTTCTCTTGATCCAGTGAGGGAGGCGGCAGAATCGAGAAGTAATTTTTAATAAACCAAACCAGAATAAAAGCTCCTTGGTAATTATATCAAGGAGCTTTTCTGCTTATTATCCCCCAACCACAGCCCGCATCCGCTTCCACAGTGTTTCCGGCTGCACACCTGACAAGATCACTTGCCCAGAGGTTGCAACAATCACGCTCCTGGTTCGACCGCCTGCAGTCGCATCTATTAAACAACCTTTTTTCTTTCCTTCGGCTCGTAACCGCCGCACGGCAGATCCTTCAGATGCTAACACCACCAGGATCTTGTCCGCCATTGCATAATTCCTGTGGCCAATATGTACCAGCATATCCAATTCCTCCTTATATAATGGTTAAGCCTTGATTTTAAGATAATGGTCTCAGGTTGAGACTATTTCTCCCATATCAAGACCTTCTATAATGGTAGTGGGTTGAACGGTGGATTTTGTAAGTGTGTTCTGACATATGGGTGAGAAGGGCATCCTAAATACAATAATGCCTGATAATGCGGCATGGCGGTGGTTTTTTGAATCAGATCAATATTAACTCATATAAAATTATGAATCAGTGCATGAAAAATAAATCAAAAAAGTGATTGACATCAGATATACATGTTCTATAGTATAGATTACAAGCAAAGATAATAGCATTGTTTTGTTGTATCGATTCTAAAGGAGGCGTCATGAAAACAGGAAAAATGCTTGCACGAGTCAGAGAAGATTCAGGGGTTAGTCAAAAAGAATTAGCAAAAAAGATGGGCTTTAGCCCGAGCCGGGTTTCCAGAATGGAGGACCAGGTATCGCTGGATCAGGTAGAGATTGACAAGTTCCTCGATACAATAAACACCCCAACATCAAAAGCTGCAAAAAAACATATTACACAACAATGGAAATACATAGATAAACCAGATTTCTTCAATCCAAGCAGAGAACAGCTTTCGTTGGCTGAATCAACACTTAAGAAAATTCAAAAGCTAAAAAAAGGTATTGGAAGCACAAGTGTCTTCTACAAGCAACTGCGAATGCATGAAGAAACCACCCGCAAACTTGCAGATTACCTGTCCTCAACTGAGCATACGATAGCCTGTATTGGAAGTGTTGGTGTTGGGAAGACTACTGCCATCTGCGGTTTCCTCGGCTTGAAAGATGGCAAAAAACCAGTTCTACACACACGTGGTGGCCGTACCACTGTTTGTGAAGTGCAAATCCAGAAAGGGCCGGAATGGGGGATAACTATAGATCCTCTATCAGAAGATGAAGTCTACAAAGATGTCTATGACTTCTGTGATTACATATTAATCAAAACAGCAGAAAATCATAAGATTGATAAAGATTCCAATGCCGAGAGCCCCAAGCTGAGTTCGGAAATAGATAGATGTATCCGTAATATGGCTGATCTACCTACTAAAAGGTTCAAGAGTGAGGAAGGCTATAAACAAGAAGACAAGGCCGTCGAACTCGTCAAAAAGATGAGGGCTGAAAACAATTCTAATGATATCTCTGATGATTTCAAAATTAGGGTGATCATGGACATGAACCTTGAAGCAAGGAAAAAAACTGAAATCTGGTATCCTAAAGGAATAGATAAGAATGCACTGCAATGGCTCCGGGAGATATATCTCGAAATAAACCATGGTCTGCAAAAAGAGTTTACCATCCCAAAAAGAATAACCATCAACATTCCCGAACCAGTGTTGAGCTATGACAAGTTCGGGATAAAAATAGTTGACACTAAGGGCGTTGATGATACCGCTAAAAGAGAGGATTTAGAACGCCATCTGCATGACCCCAGGACAGTTACGGTGTTTTGCTCTCGTTTTTCGGATGCACCTGATGAGACTACCCGAACCTTACTTGAAAGAGCAATTGAATCTGGGATAAAGGATAGGCTGCCAAAAGAAACTTCAATATTGGTTCTCCCCAGGAACGATGAAGCTTTGGATGTCAATACACTTGATGGCTCAGAGGTTGAGGAGGCTGAGGAAGGCTATCTGGTAAAGTCAGATGAAATCCAATCCGACATTATTCGCTATAATCTGCGCGATCTCCCTGTAAGGTTTTATAATGAAAAAAATGAGACTTTTAAAGATACCCGAAATTTCCTGATTAAAAGAATCGAAAAATTAAGGGGTTTCCATGAAGGGCGTATGGCTGAAGTTGCTGAAACAATAGATAAAGTAGCTGAAAATATTGAAAGTGCTATAGCTGAAAATGCTTTCAAGACTGTTCTAAATTCTATTAGTGCATGGATAGATCAGCATAAAGAAATTGAACAGATTGAAAACATTCATAATGATCTTATCGGTTCAATCCAGAATAGAGGAACTTATGCCGCAAGTGTCAGGGCAAGCGTGAATAGAAGAGGAAGTTGGGGAAACCTCGATTATTATTATCATATTGGATTTGGAACCCGTTCAAAAGCAGTGAAAACCATATCCTTAATGTTTGGTGAGCTAAATTCAGTGATCAAAAACTTGGAATCACAAGAGGGAATGGAGCCAGCAAAAGAATTCTTGAAAGAACTCATGTACTTTTGTGACTCAGAATCAGAGCGAATGTATCAGGATATCCAAAAGATTGGTCAGGAAGTTTACCGACAATCCCTCAAGGATAATGAAGGCCTTTGGCGCTGGCTGCAGGATCAGTGGGGTAGAGGAGCCGGATATAAAGTCCGTGTGTCAGATAGAACAGAGGATTGGTTCAAAGACAAAGAAACTAAACGGTTAAATGCGATCATTCACAAGCGTATTGCTGGTATGTGGGAAGAATTGCTTGAAAAATTTGAAGAACTGGTTGTCGGCGTCTTCGCATAAATTGGTGGAGGTTTTGAAATATTGTTATGGATTCAGAATTTACAAAATATTTATCCGAGGTGCATGAGAAACTGGAACATCTATTAGATATGAGTCCAGTGACCATGGAAACGCCTCTTGTTGGTGCACCAACAGGAGGTGTCTATCTTTTTTCAGAAAACGATAATTATCTTTATGTCGGAAGATCAAAACGTCGATTGAATACGAGACTTCGAGGGCACATAAAGAAATCATCTAAAGACAGTCCTCTCGCATTTAAGTTGGCGCGTGAGGCAACAGGAAATACAGAGGTCTCGTACTCTGGTGCAAATATCAGAAAAGAACTTTTGGCAGATCCTGAATTCTCCCAAGCGTATCAGAACGCTAAGGCTCGCATTGAAAAGATGGATATTCGTTGGGTCCATGAACCGCATCCAATTAGACAAGCTCTTTTGGAAATATATGTGTCAGTTGTTTTGAAGACTCCGTATAATGATTTTGATACACATTAGTAAAGGAAGTATTGCAATTTCGATTAAGCAAATATTCATGTTTCGCGTAGACGGTGTGTTCTGGTGCATAATGAAAAAATTAATTGTGGATAAGGAATGTCTATTTATAGATTCCGAATGCGGATATCAAGAACAGTTGATGTAACTAAACTGCATGTAAACCAAAAAAGAATATATTCTTTATTGGAATAAACCTCATATGTATGGAATGATTTTCTCATAACATGTGGAACAATTTTTCGTCGTGAGCGAACAAACTCAATATATGGGTATAGGTAAGTCAACAAACTTGACAACACAAGTGCGAATCACTATAATGTAAATTAAATCTAATATAATAAGGAGGGATATTCTCATGGTATTAGAAAATTTCGAAAGATTCACACAACAGGGTCGCTCATTTAACCCCAAGATATCGATTCGTAAACGGGGTCAGATAGGGTTTAACAACGGTGCTATCAAGAGGTTTAAAATTGATGGCTTTGATTATGTTGTTCTATTTATTGACAAAGAGAGAACACAGATCGCTTTCCAATTTACAAATAATAAGGATGAGGAGGGTGCAAGAAAACTTGCTAAGAGAAAAAATAATTATTTTGTTTCTGGTAAGTCTTTTTTAGATTATTACAATTTAAGCTATGAAGAAAGTCAGGTCTTCAGTGTGGAATGGATGGAAGAACATGGCATCGCTGTGATCAACCTCCAGGAACATTCAACGGCGGAAGTGGGGTCACAAGAGGATGACGTTTTGTCATAAAATAATAATTCGATACAATGAAGTTTACATTTTGTAAATTTTTGAGTGATCCTAATTTATAACAAAATGTTAACTTGACTAACATTTTAAAGATGCAACACATAAACATATTAAGCTTGATTTTAAACTGAATATATGATATAAAGAGTTTAGAAATGAGAAAACCCTCAACAAAACTTGATGGTTCAAGGGTCGCTAAGGGTTCTCTATAAAAAGCTACACAGCCGAAAGCTGGTAGATTATAAGCACCTTCAGCGTAGCATATTGACACCCCATGTCAAGAAAAATATGACTACTGAAGGAATCCCCCAAGCTTTCTCCGCTGTGTAAGAATGCACAAAGGAGGGACTGTCTTGATGACACAATACATACCACCACCAGCATGACCCCTGGCTCGTAGTTTACTTGAGTTCAGGGGAACCTATATCTTGGCGACCCTTTTCCATATATGTCCATGCGGAATGTCTGTGCGGACAACTGTACTTCAATTTATGGAAAAAAGGATGTTCAAAATGATACTGAGCATATCGTACGACTTGAATAAGGATGGTCAGAATTATACTGATCTTTACGACACAATTAAAACTGCACCTGGCTACATCAGAGCAATGGACAGCTACTGGTTCATCAGTTCAGCAGAGTCAGTTAAAACTTGGTCTGACCGTTTGCTGGCGGTGATAGATAAAAATGATAACCTTTTTATCGTTGATATCACCGGGCAATCTCGGCAAGGGTGGATCGGTAAGGATGTTTGGGAATGGCTCAAAAAGCATGATCCTGTAACAAGCCATACTTATTAACTGATGATTTAAAACCGGCGGGTCTTGACTGATCCGCCACCCACTTAACAATGATTGTTTTAAAGGATAAAGAAAATGAAAAAGACATTTAAACCCGGACAAAAAGCACCGCGCTCAGGACAATATGGTATCGTTGGACCTCGTGGCGGAAAAACTAATGAAGAGCGAACCGTGACAAAAGGTGAACCTCTGCCGCCGACACCAAAATCCGGCCAGAAATTTACCTTGGATGACCCAACCAAGCATAAATCCGGGAAATAAATCCCCCGGATAAAAACACACCTAAAGGCGGAGTCTGTATGATCCGCCTTTTTTAGTATCTGTAACACCACCATTTCTTCATTTGCACACTTGTGCACTCCATGTTTTTCATTCCGTATGCTTACACTCCTGCGCATATGCACACCCACACATTTGCACAAATGCACAATATAGATATATATGCCTTGGCTTGCATGTAGCACAAATGGATGTGTTGATTGGAACACTTATGAGGATTACCAGCGTGCAGCGGATGCCTTCATCAAATGGAAGGAAGAGCAGACTATCTTTCAGCTGCTTATTCGGCACAGGTCGAAATTGAATTCTTTATCCGATTGGGCTTGACAAGAAAGGAAGGATAGGGGCTTGATAAAACATTTCTCCAAAATGCGATCATCATAGCAATACGTCTTTCGCCTTGTAAAAGGCGCATTGCTATGATGGTCCCAAAAGACCATAGCATGACACAACTATTTGTCATCATAGGAATTTTCACGTGATCTTCCCATAAATAAAGAAAAGACCCACCCAGCAAAACCAAGAGCACATACACCAAGAATGCTAAAAGATACAATAGCTTCAATAGATGAAGATGCAAATTTTGTGGCAGCCCATAGCATTACAACAGGGATTACCAATACGGCGATCGATACAGCTAAAATTGGATTTTTTGCGAGGTGGGGAAAAGCGTTAAAAATCTCTTTGGTGTCAATCTTCATGCTATAGCCTCCGTTATAGTTGGAAATTAATCAAACTTGAGACGCAACTATCTTATCTCAAGTTAATTTGTCCAACCGTTCATAGGCTATTTCATATAGGCGTGTTCTCCAATGGTTACCAAAAAAATGATGAATTTTTCATCACTATCCGTATAGCTCTCATACTTAAAAAGTCATGTCAAGCTTTTTTATTTTGATCGTATTTTTAATTTCACAACCGATTTCATCCATCCAAAACAACAGCTACTGATCCCTTACAAACAAAAATCTCATACTCTTGGAGATTGGTTCTAAACAATTAAAATGGCAAACACCACCAAGATTTTGAACTTCCGGCAATATAGAATACTCCAATATAACCGCCCAAAAAAGTGTATCTTTCAACAATTTCTTAATTTTAAATTTAATTTTCAAATTTATCCTTTCAATTTGGATTCACAACTGTACTCTCGACCAATCTTATCAACGCCCATAAGCCTAAATCGATAGTAAATTGACCCTGTTCATTGATACCATGAACTGAACCGCTTCGCGGAATCCTATTATTCTTTTATAGCTAATTTGACTTTTTAATTATTCACATGCAAAATTTTATGTACTGGTCTGAGATACTGTTAAATCCGAGGAAGTTCGCCAGTCTTGTTCCCTTTTGATGACTGGAAGGAAGAAAACGGCATAGACTAATAAAATAGTACATACGTTCCAATATCACTAATAAAGAAATATTATTATCTGCCCTCTCACGCCGGAAACCGGAGTTCGATTCCCGATGGAATTTAATAGATAATTTAATGTTTACTGTATTGGATGATTGATGCTCTTGATTAGTAAACACGGGGACTAATAATCCCCGTGCCCAAACATGTGCTCTACTGTGCCTAAATTGTGCCCGTCAAGGTCAAAAATTTACAAACATTACCAAACAAAACCAAAAGTAAAAAGTAAAAACATAATCATTTCAACATGTTAAAATTATTGAAAATTTCGATTTTTTCAATTTAGGACTGAAAATCCCCGTGTCGGCAGTTCAATTCTGTCCCTGGGCACCACAACAAAGCCAGTAACAGCAAGGGTTTTCGAGTTTCACTTGAAAACCTTTTTTGCTTTAAAAACACCCCATTGTGCCTAAATTGTGCCCATGGCAATTTTTTACTGCCCTGAAAGATATACTGACTGGCGCTTTGCAGCTTCCCTTAAATCCTTGTCATTAACAATATTATATCTTTCAAACACAGACCGAGTCTTATGGCCTGTTATCTTCATTGCCACGCCCTCTGGGACACCGGCTCTAACCATATTCCGAACAGCGGTACGACGGAAATCATGAAACAGTCTTTGGACCCCTGCCCTATTGCAAGCAGTTTTCCACGCCTTGTCAAACCGATACATCCGCTCAATACCTTTAGTATTAACAAAAACGTATTTGCAAAAACAACGGATTGTCTTCCTCTTCAGCCAAAGCGTATCAAAGACTTCAGTTAATTCATCATCAAAATAAATCGTTCTGGCCTCACTATTTTTGGTATCAGCCGTTTCCAAATGGGCACATCCATTATGTCTATCCACCTGACTCCAGGGTAAACTCAAAATTTCATCAAGTCTCCAACCACTTCTGTAACCTAAAGTTGCAACCGGTTTCAAATGCCCCGGAAGATTTTTACGAACAGCCAAAAACTCGTCATGCTCAAAGAAACCCTCTCGTATATTGTTTTCTTTAAGCATATTAATTTGAGGAACACGATCAACTTTAGGTGGTGTTTGCTGTGCTCCAAGATTAAGCATACGCTTTAAAGCAGCAAGTTCTCGGTTGATTGTTGCGTTTGCTGCACCCTTTTTCACAATCTCAGAACCACAGTATGGACACGTCCTTCGATAAGGGAATGTTTGTTTACATTCAGCACAAGCCGACTGCATCCGGTTTTCTATAAAAGCGTTTATCTTTGATGTTGTTATACTTGTCACGCTCAATCCCCTAAAGATTTTTCCCAAATGCTGAACACTTCTTTTTGCTTTGGGTAGCGACTTCTTTTGGTTAATCCTATAATCTCTCAAGAATTCTTCTGCCAACTCATCAAAAGTCACCCTATCAAACAAAATTCCAGGAATCTTTCCCTGGGCTATCTCTCCCTCCTTTCTGGCCAACATTTTCTTTGCGACCATTTTTAGAGTGCTCTCGCTACTTTCCCGAAAACACTTACCATTGCGATAATACTTGATCCACCAAGTTTTACCTCTTAAAAATAAACTTCCCATAATACCTCCTTGTCTTGTCTTGCCTTGACGGGCACAAGTAGGTTTAAATTGAATCTCATATATGAATTATGCAATCAAGAATAAAAAAATATTTAATAGTGCATTTTGTATTTTTGAATAAATGCTTCAATGTCTTTGCTGTCAATCAACATCTTTCTGCCAACCTGAACGAATGGTAACTTGCCATCCCATATCTGACTTCTCCAGAACCATTCCGTCACCCCGATGAGGCTAACCAGTTCCTTAATGGAGTAGAGCCTTTTATTGAAAATGATATGTTTAGAGTTGGTTGGCATTTGATTCTCTTTTTATTGGATGTTTATATTGCCTATACTTTTTCAAAACTATCTCTTATATATTCTGCCCCTCTTATCCAAAACTCTCAGAACCAAAACCTTTCTGGTAAAATCAACGTCAATCAACGCCCTATAATCACCAACACGAAATTTATAGCCGCCACCCTCAAAATGCTCCAAATACCGAAACGGATTCTCTTTTAATTGACGTAATTTTTTCATTAACCTCAATGCAGTCTCCTTTGGTAATTTAGTACAGACTTTTTTAGCCTTCAGACCAATTTCAATTTCATAATTCATCTTGCAACAATTTGTTCCTCAAGCTCTTCAAGAGAAATATTTTCCGAATCAGGAATTTGTCTTGCTTCCGCCAACTCTTTCTTGACCCAGTCAGTGAGCTCGCCCTCTGTATTAGTTTGATTTGCAACTAAAATTTCTTTTATCAAGGCAACATCATGAAGAAGTTGATTAAATCTTTCTATGTCAATTGTCATTGATTCGGTTTCCATATTTTTTATAGCCTTTTTGAATTTATAAAATTATCTATTGATTGCCAGAGTTGTTTTAAACGGGCACTCATCTGACCTTCCTCACCTCTGCCACTTCTGCTCCCATATTTTCAAAATAATCTTTCCAAAACGACAAATGCCGTTTCCCCTGAAAAGGTACCAATTTATCCCGAAACAGATAAACAATTTTTACGTTTACAGCATTCAGGTTGGCCCCGACTTCATATGCATATGAATTTTTAGAAAAATATTCATAAGTACTTCTATTTTTATAATGAGAGTATTTCGAAGTGTGATGCATCATATCAGAAATGATTATAAGGGTTCTTTTTTGAACATCATCGCCAAAGTCATCTCTAAGCGATAGTTCTCTGATCATTTCAAAAATTGGTGATTTCGACCCGGTATTGTCAGATAACATATTGTTCATTTTTTCTTTAAGCGGTTTAGAAAAGAATTCATCAAACCTCATCTGTATTTTTCGGGGATTCTGATAAAGTTGGTTAGCATTTTTCCCGGTTCCAGGATTACACTTTGAAAATATGGGTTCAGGATTCACATAAGTATTTTCAGTTAGAATAAAAATTGAAAATTTTTCAAACGTTTTTAATTTATCTTTTTCCTTGTTAATGTAATTAAGTATAACCCTTTGCTGGCTGGTGCTCAAAGAATCGGTTTTATCCAAAACAATCATAGTATGCGCAGAAACTTCATCCAGGCAAAAAGTCTCTGGATCATAAGCCTCTCCCTTTAAGGCCAGTGCAGATATAATTAAAGCGCCAAATGTAACAAGGCAAATCCCAATAATAATATAGCCAATAACTGTCTTATTTTCTTTGCTTAATGCTTTCATCTTAACCTCCGCAAAATTATTGTATTAAGTTGCTTTTCCAAAAAATTCCGTAATATCTTCTAATGCTTTTTCATTGATCGCTCTCAAGCCATCCTGAAGATTTTGTTCCTCATTATTTTGGATTTCATTAAAGAGAGCTTCAATTTTATTGCAGTTCGATTTTTCTTCTGACAGGTCAGCTTCTAACAGATACTCGCTTAATGAATGCTTCTTTGAAAAATATGTTGGTGGCTTGCTGCTTCTTACACGCATATTGGCACTCCGGTATTCCCACAATGCATTATTACAGACGTTTTCAGCCGACTCCAACTCCTTTGCAAACATCGACACAACCTCTTCCGCTTGAAAAATAGAGTCTTTATAGTTTTTAATTTTTTGCCTGGCATTCTGGGCTGAAGAAACTGCCTGTCTGCTATATTCATCAATGGTTCGATTAATTGATTTCATAGCTTCAATTCTTTTGCCGCGATGATTTGAAGCATTCTTGAGATTCCGGTGCATATCGCCAAATCCAGGGTACACATCATCCGACTTGTATCCTTTTAACAAAGCAACAATAACAAACAGCATACCTATTATCAGCAGATTCCATGCCTCAAAATTGATTCCCAAAGGGTCCTGGATTAGGTGTGGGATTGTGTTTACTTTAGCATTCAAAGGATCATCTTCAAGTAATGTCCTATAATGGGCCGCACCCAGATTAAATAAAAAAACAAAAAAGATGTAAGATGCAGTGGCAATTTTAGCTCTAAATTGTTTTCTTATGTCCACATGATTTTTATAGGGAAGAACGTAAATGCCCATGAGCAAGGCTGAACCAATATTTGAAATAGAAATAAACAAGGCCTGGAACAATCCTCCCAGTAACCCCAAATCACTGGCATTTGCAAAGAAAAAACTATTAACGACCGATTCCAAAAGGACAGCTAAAATAATAATAGCCCAATGGAGCACTGCTGAATCAGGATAGCAGGCTTCTCTTTTTAATTTATTTTGATAGATAAAGTACCTGTAATTACGTAATACAGCTCCTTCTTCCTGTTTGGCAGTATCCAAAATCTCACGCCATTCTGCACGCAAGCGAATAATTTTATTCTTAGCTGTTTCTAATATTTGATTAAGAGAAAATCCCTCAATATCTTTTTCAATATTTCTTCGGTTTGAGTCTAACCGGTTCAATTCTTCCAAGGCCGCATGACGTGAATCAACTAATGAACTAGAGACAGAATCAATAATGTTTTGCTGGTAGATATCCAGTTCCGTGTCATCGGTTTTGGGATTCTCATTCATTGCCTGATCTGTTGCTTTTTCTGACAAATTCAACTCATTTTTAATTGCGTTAGCGTTAATTGCAAATCCTGCCATGGCATACCTCCCATTAAAATTAGGTGATTATTTTTTCAGGATGATTTAAAAGTTCATGAACAACACACGTTTTTAATTTTTTATTAGGTTCAATTTTTTTAATAAGTTCACTATCAAGTTTAGTTTTTGTTTTTTTATCGGGTGTTGTAATAATAACGATTTCACACTTATCCTGGTCTTTTTGAAAATTGATAAACTCGGACTTCATAGTGCTTACACAAATCTCAATTCCAATTTTCAATTCATTATATTTTCCAAACAAATCGATTCTCTTTCCCCCAATGTTCTTTTCAATCTCCAAACAAGAGAACCCTTTTTCGGAAAGATGTTTTTTCAAATATCTTTCAAGGAAAAAATGCATTGCCCCTGTTCCGCCTGATCTCTTTGGTGGTGTTTTAGAAATCGCCTCATACCCTTTAGGGTTAGTGATGACATAAAATTTTGAAGTCCCGCCTCTGCCACCTGTTAAATTCAATCGGATAATGTCAACTAATTGCTCTTGTTCAATGAATTTGAATATTTTATCAGCGGCAGATGCACTGAGACCAAAATCTTTGGCTCTCACAGTTGAAGCAACATCAAATCTATTAAATATATCTAAGAGCATGTCTTTTGATTTTTCAAACATCTTGTCCTTTTTGGATTCTGATTCTTTGTTGACAGTATACTGAGGTATACCTGGTAAAGGTTTTAAATGTGGATGCTCAAAAACGTTTACAGAAATTACACGGCTTAACAAATCTCTGACCCTTGGATCTTTTGCATTTGCTTCATCAAGCTTTTTTTCTGAAATATTTTCAGGTTTAACAAAAGGAAATGCAATCAATTGAGGGAATGGATACCGGCCACCCAATCGGATTATACCCTGACCAACATCAAGAAAATTAACCATCTGTGCCTGATTAGAATTAAGCCCCAGTACACTTATCATCTCACGCCGGTCCTTTTGACCGATTTGACTCATTCCAATCAGTGTATAAACATTGCTTTTCACAACATCTTTAATAGTTGATATACATTGATCGGCAAGCACCATTCCTTCACCGTATTCTCGCAGCCTGCGTATACAGCTAATGATATAAGATTCCTGACTCATACCTCCCCCTTCCCGACAAGGTGAGCTGCTTCATCCAAGAAAAAAACGTGGCGTAGTGAACCAAATGACATTGGCCGTGCCTCCCGATAAGAGGCAATGGCTGCCATGATCAGAGAAATTATCCAGTATTGTATTTCTGAAGACTTTATTCCTACCAACTCTATACAGACAGGGTACTTAAGCATTTCATCAATAGGTATACCTTGGTGAATATTAATCATTTCTTCCAATGTGATACAGACTGCCTTAATCTTGCTGTGGATACCGTTGAGATATCCTCGTTCATTTATTGGTATTCTTTCTTTTAGACGGTTCTCAAGTCCCCGGTTAAGATCATGCATGGTTGGAAAATCTGAAGAGCTTGGGTCATTTTTTTGAAACATCATGGTTTGAACAAACTGTGTTAAATAAAGTTTTGATGCTGTTCTTAGCCCAAAAATCTCAGTTGTTATTTCGCTGAAAACCATGAGCCATTCTTTAAGTTTAACTCCGGGAGGTGGCTGCAAAGGATTAAAAAAGAATTCTTTATCCCATCTTAAAATTATAAGATCTTGCATATAACGCTTTAAGAATCTTGAACCCAGTTTTGCAGTATCAAAAACCAGAAAAGGAATTCCCAGCCGATGGAGTTCTATTTGCATAACCCGTAAAAAATTTGATTTACCGGCTCCTGAAGATCCACAGATCAAAAGATGCCTGACAAGCTCCTTTCTCAAAATCCCAAAAATCATTTTAGAGTTGCGGATATTTCCAAGCCTGATATCGCCCTTGACTTGATACTCCCGAGGCTTTTCAAAAATCTGGCCTCTGGAATTTTGAGGATCGTGCAGAGACGGTCTTTTAAAATATCGATAAGGGCTTGATACTTTATTTATATGTGATCTGTTTTCTGACATCTAAACCCAGCTCCTTTTCTTCTGCTATTCTTCGCACCTTTAATCTCCAAAAGAGTCCTTTTTTGGCATGGTTGCCTATCACTACACCGTCTTTAAAGGTCGAATGCTTTGGACAAACAGGAGCACCGGTCAGGTCACATGTAAAAAGGCATTGTGTGCAAATTAGTCTTTTGCATACAAAACAAGTACCGGCGATTTCATTGATACTTTTTGTAATATGACCACAGGCAAGTAATGGACTGATGACTATATTTTTATATATCAGCCTACCAAATTCATCAGGGCATATCTGAGTTATGTTGCCTCCAACAAAACCAAGATATTCAACCGGTATTATATAATGTCCACCATGTTGAAAAATCACACGTTCTAATTCAAGCCTTGAATGTCCTGAAACTGCCAAAAGATCAATAAGGCTGTTAATTGGATTGTTTTCCATTTTTATCATCTCCTTTTAGGGGAATACGTTTCCGGCTGCTTCATATGCCCAAGAGCTAAACTCATAAAGGAACCTTACTATTGCCGGAAGGAAAATTATTAGGGCTGTAAGGCCTAATCCATAAATATAAAAATTAGAAGCTTTCTTGAGGATATCTGATCCCTGGTCTAAACTCTTTCCGGTCTTTGTCTTGATTCCTTCGTCGAACTGCGGCAGCCACCGGGTATTAAAATCGGGAAATTGACTATCCTTGGCTGGTGGCTGATAAATTTCATGTTTTTGATTTTCAAAAGGGTCCATGTGTTGCCTCATCTTATTGTTGAGTTACACTTTCTTTTTTGGCAATCTTTTCTTCTTTTCTAAAATTATTAACTTCGGATGGGATGTAGACTAAACAGCCTGCTGTTTTATCAAATTTCAATTTGCCGGATTGGTATGCTTGACTTAGGCTTTGGCTGTTCGCTTTTAGGATTTGTTGTAGACTTTTCATGATGTCTCCTTTGGATGAGTTTTTGTAACCTTCAAAAAAAATTAGCTTTCACCCAAACCTGAAGAATAAATTCCGAATAATTCTAATAAGCAACAAAAGCCATCCTCCCTATTAAAATGCAAAAGTATATAAAACCCTTGAATAAGATTAGTTACATGGGGGAAAACTCTAAATTAAAGATAGATAGGCCGAGAGGATACCGGGAAGGTTCTAAAACCAGCAGAACCTTAGATTTTTTAGCAAAGCAAGGAATAGATGGTATCAAAATAAAAACACCACATGTTTATGGTGCCTGTTTCCTTCCTTTGTATACAATTGAAGGGGCTGAATATTTTATTGATGATGTGAAGTACAGATGTGGAGGGAAATATGTAACAGATGAGCTAATGGAAATTGATGTAATTTCTCTTATGGGAGAAGAAATCAAACAGTCCAATCCAAAATTAAAAATATCGGATGATTTCCAAGACTATCCAGTATTAAGGATAAAAGATTCAGATTTAAATCCGGGCATTTTATTCAGGGAAGAATCACTAATTTTTTAATTTCATATCTTTTTAAAATTGTCAATTTTATAGCTTAATCTATTTTTCAAATATCTATTTAAAGAAAACAGGTTATTACAGACATCAAGATTAATCCCTTTTTTTAATATGGAATATAAGAAATAATTTTCTGTTTCCTCCCTATCTCTTACATATGCCGATAAAGATTGAAGTTCTGCTGTTTTATTTTCAAATAATTTTTTTATAATTTTATTGTTTTTCAATCTAATGAACACTTTAGATTCAAAAATTATTTCCTTCATTGTTTCATCAGGTTCTCCAGCTTCTTCTACCAACATTTTCAAATTCAGTATAAATTCAAGGAGTTCTTCATAAGCTTGATCATTTTCAGAAATAACGACTTTATTGCATATCGCTTTATAACTGCTTTTTATTGAATTAAGCTCATTTTCTAATTCCTTAAGTTTATATTCAACTTCGGATTCAGAAAATAAATTATTGGAGATATAAATATGTTTAATGGAGAATACTGCGATTTCTAATCTGCTCTTATACCACCTGAGAAAATTTGCCACTTCATTAAGTAGGCTTTCTGATATTTTTTCATAAGACAACTGAAAAATACAAGTTATAAGCAGCTTATATGCGCTTATGTATTTTATACTTTTATATTCTGGGGGATGAATCGCTGAGATTAATTTTTCAAATGCAGCCTCTATGTTCCCCTTTTCAAATTCAGCTATGGCATCAATGTAATCATCATTTGCTTCTAATAAATTACAATGAATATGGTTTCTTGTTTTATCTAAATTAATCTCCCATTCATCACCACCTCTTATATGCTCGATATGAAAGCCATATTCTCTTATTTTTTTATTAATTTTTGAAAAATAATTTCCAAACTGAGCTTTTGGATGTTTCTCGATTATATTTACCCAGCTTCCAAATAGAACAAATCCCCAAAGCCAATGGATTCTTTTTTCTAAAATGATAAATTCCAAAATTATAAAAGGATAATCCTTATTTAAAATTTCTGTCTCTGAAAAATGAATTTTAGTAGTGGTAAAAATAATTTGAGATTTTTTTTCTATTATAATAGCTTGTTCACTAATTTTTGACGAACCGTCCCTTATTTTTTCTGATTCAGGTTTATAGTCAAAACCCTCAGGCAACTTAAATTCATCTTTTTTTAAAAATCTTGTTCCATAACTGCCACTTGAAGTCTGAATAGCTGAATTAAAATGGATTGATCCACTTTCTGATTCAATTATCTCTTTGGCCGCTCTGCTTATGTAGTCCTTAGGGCCGATCAAAATCAAATACGGCGGCCTATAATGTATCTTGATGGATTTTTCAATATTTTCATTTAAACCAATAACAAATCTCTCTACCTCGGGCTTTGTTTTAATATCAAATTTAAGCATATTTTCAGAGAATAGATCCTTGAAAATCGGTCCGAATAAATTAGCACTTTGTTCCCAATAAGCTATAATTATCTCCGAGTATTCCAATGGGTTCTCTTTTAGACCAATTCTTAGCTTTTTATCGTTAACTAATTTGTTGACATAGTTGAGGTAATCATCGTTTTTCCACTGCCAAACGAATGGAGAGAAATATTCCTTTTTCTCCGAAATGGGTAAATGAAAAATCATTGCTTCTGAAATATTATACTTGGAAGATTGATTATTCAAAAAAATTGGTCCTAATAAAGGACAGAAAGAGCTGAAGTCCACTTTAAGATCAAGAGCAGATTCAAATAATACGAGATACTCAAATAATCTCATTATAATTTTGCATGCTTTTTCTTCCGCTTCAGTCAACGAAATAGATTTTGCATGGTGAATATTCAGGATATCAATTTTTAATTCTAAGCGACGCAATAATTTTTTATATGTCTCTATCTCGCGATTGAGCTTTTCAAAAGGAATTTTGTTTTCAATACAAAAGAAATATAATGCCACAAAAGAACAATCCCATTTTCGGATGTAAGATCCCGGGGGAATTTCGGACCAAATTTTAATTTTACATTTTTTAAATCGTTCAAAAGTGCTCTTGTTTATATTTAAGTTTTGAATATAAGAATTTTTTTCCAAGGCCAAAAAACGATTCTTTATACCATTTTTTGCGTCATTATCTATTTGTTTTGTTAATCCCTTAAAATCGTCTTGTTCTACTGTAAAACTCAATATATTTAAGTATTTTTCTTCAAACTCAAATTCCCCGTTGTTTTCTTTAATTCCAATATAAGAAAATACTGATGCACAGATAACTTCTTGTTCCCATTTCAGAATAGATTCTTCTTCTAAATTGAAAGTTCCCGGAATTTGAAAAACAACATCACATTCATTTAAAAAACTTCTTCGATCAAGATCAATTTCATGAGATATCGACATAAGTTATCTCCAAATTATATTTGCATACAACATTAACTTATAGTGAGGCTAATCCCATTAGTCATGGTGCCTTAGTCCTCCTTATTGGCGAGTAACACAACTTGTATTCTTCCTCGGTTAAAAATTTCGCTCCTCCTGATCCTTTCCCATCAATAGGAGAATCAATATATTGGACCGTTCCCTTATTAAATTTAATTATTGAGTTCGTAATATTTCTCAAATCAGATAATGGCCCTCTTAGCAAGAGATGGGGGGAACTATATGAAATTTTTATTGAGTTAGACTCAGTATAGTTTAGGTCAGAAAAACACACAGGCTTCTTGACATATTTCTTTGTGCTAAGCTCAAAGCTCAGTAAATTCTTAGGGAAAAATTTTGAAAGAACTGGCTCAAAAAAATCTTCCAGCTTTATATCTAAATTGACAACTGCAATACTATCATCACTTAATATATTTTTATAGAATCTAATTATCATTTTTTTATTATTAATCGCTTTATTTATATATCCTATAAATTCCTCAGGGGTCGCATAGTCTGTTGAAGGTATTATAAGCGAAAGAGGTGAAGTGAAGTCTTCATCTAATCTTGTTTCTCCAGTGCTTGGAAGCTCAAACCTCATCATTTCAGGAGAAGCCTTGTATGACTGTTCAACATCTGATAAAGGTTCTCCGAGCAATGAATAAAATGCAGCCGCCCTTTCATTGAAACCCAGATTAAAATAGAATGGAAGCATTAAAATGTCAGTAAAAAAATTGTATGAGTAATTTTCTGTTTCATTTAATTTCTGTCTAACTGAAGGCGTAATATTCATAATATTCATTTTTTCATTTTTTAAAATATTTTTATATTGTTCTTTATGAACATTAAAATCCTCAAAAGAGATTGTATTCTCAAATAAATATAAAATGATAGATAGGGATGTGATATCGGGATAGAAAAGATATGATTTTTTGGGAATATCAGACCAAATCTTTAATTTGCATTGAAAAAGTCTTTGAAAAGTGGTTTTTTTAAACTTAAGTAATGCAATAACTGGATGATCTTCGAATATGGTAATATAAAATGATTTTAGTGAGAGAAGATAGCGACCTTCTAATGTCTCCCAGTCCGATTCCTTTAATTCATAATCTGAACCCGTATTTAAATTTGACCTAATGCATTTTTCTTCTATATCAAAATATCCATGATTTTCCTTTATCCCAATATAGAAATATTTTGGAATACAAATAACCTCTCTAAAAAGTATTTTTTTATCATGACCCTTCAAAACAATTGCTGAGGGAAGCCTCAACACAAAATCACATTCGTCAAGGAACTCTCTTCTCGCATCCTCTATTATCTGATTTGCTATATACATATTTCCCCATCATGTTAATCAGCATATATTGCGTCTGATATTTTATTGCTTTTTTAATTAATAAGTATTTTGTACAATTAATTATTGTGCCATCATATTTTGCATATCATATTCGCTTCATTTATGTATATACTGAAATTTAGAGGCATTAACTGAAAAAGTCTTTTTACTTTCACACCACATCACCGATATTTAATTTTTAATCCACGACAAAACTTTTCCCTTAGTAAATTGTTCCAGACTATATACGATTCTTTTATTTCCAGGTAAAAAACATATATAATGAAAATAGGGAAACAGAAACAGAAACAGAAACAGAAACGGTTCTCATTATTGTACAAGCCCTTTATCTATATCGCATCTTTTTATATTGATGGGGGAAAAGAAATTGATCAATTGGATAAATCGACCAAAAAACATTCAACTTCTTTCTTCATTTTCTGTTCCTAAAACACCGACACAAGTTATGAATGAGCTTTGTGTTGATAAATTTAATCTTAAACCGTACTTGAAACGGGGAACTATAAAATGCCTTAATCCTGAAGGACACAAGGGCAAACTTTATGTTTTGACGAATAAAGCCAGGAAACTGCTCGAAATTTCAATCCCTGTTCAAAAAATCAAAAAAGATTATGATTTGATTGGATGGATATCCGCAAGTCCCCGGCAAAGATATGTTGTTTTGAAAACATTATTGTTAAATCCTGTGAGGCGTACTTCTGAGGAGATTCGTATAAAATCCTCGCATCTGAACCCCTGTCTCTCGCGGATAAGCACCAAGAGTATTCTTAAAGAGTTGATGAAAAAGGGATTGGTTGAAACTGAGATGGGCAAGGATAGAAAACGGTATTATTGGGTTAATGAGGAGGGGAAATCACTTGCAAGTGATTTGTTTCAGCTCCCTCAAGGGTAATCCTGATAAGCTGTTTCTTCAAACTTTCTTTTGTGGTTTCATCTTCCATAGCCGCTTTCAGTAGCACTTGGGTGATGGCAGAGAGTTTTTTAAGCAATTCAAAATTTTGAATTTCTTGTTTTTCCAACTTTTCTATATCTTTTTCATACTTGTTCTTATCCTCGATTGTAAGCATATCCTCATCGTCAATTTTATCTCTTCTTCCTAAAAATTCTGAATAATAAAGGATTTTATTCTCGTTCTTCCAACCCATTCTATACATCAAATCTTTATTTGTCTTATATCGATCTAACCAATAAATCGAAGACCAATGTCTAAATGCGTACATATTGATATCTTTAATTTCGCCCCTGGCTTTTGTCTTCATATTGCCAAATAATTTTAAGGCCAATCTTTTAAGATATCTATTAAACATCAATCTTCTTTTTTGAATTAGTAAATCATTGGACTTTAATCCATTAAGTTCTATATAATTTTTGATTTGATTTGAACTGTTCATCAATTTGATCGTCCTCTCAAATGTTTTAGAAACTCTCATGCCACTTCCTCGAATTTCTGGAATGTTTAAGATTGCTGGGCCATCGGAAGAAAATTCGAAATCACTCACTTTTATTCTGATGGCCTCTTCTGGACGCAAACCTGAATCATAGAGGAAAACCATAAGAGGCTTATATGTGGCATTTGCACTATCAATTAATTTCTTTATATCGGCATGCTCAAGATAAGTCCAGGCAGGCTTAGACCTTTTATAAGAAGCGGCTGACAAGTCTTCTACTATGCTTTCATTTATGTTAGAGGTTCTTTCCGCCCATCTGAAAAAAGTTTTAAGATTTTTCACAACTTCTCCAACATCTTTGTAGATTCTTCCGTTACACGTCTTTATTGTGCCTTGAAACATGTTTTCACATAACGAATGTAAATCGTCTTTTGTTAAATTAATAAATGTTTTTTTAGGAAAGTGCCTGTTTAGAGAAACAAGAAAATATCTCAATTTCAAAAGCGTTCCGGGTTTTCTTGCTCCCCGTTTTTTTGGTGGAGTGTTGATTCCAAGTTCAAAATCTTTTAGAAAATCTGAAGTTATCGATCTATTTTTTTGATTTAGATTTTTTAAATTATAATTATTTTCTTTTAACTTTCTCCATTCATTTTCATTTTTAGTAATATCATTAATTCCCATTTGATTTATTTTTCCAAATATAACAGGAGTTCTTCCTTTATAAAGGTTGTCAGGGTAGTATACCCTTTAGGTACTCCACTGTGAAAGGGCAGCATCCTTGGCCACTAGACTATAGGCGCATGTGTTTAGTAGATTGATTTTTACTTTTAAAGTTTGTGTTGAGAACACTCGTAACAGAAAATCATATTTTACTTTTGAACTGCTTTATATCACAACAATTCTTATAAACCTAAAACATACTGGTTCAATATGAAAGTCCAGTTAAACGGATTAAATCTTTCAGTAAAAGACGTTGTTGATGTTTCTAGAAATAATTATGTCGTTGAGCTTCCAGAGGAATCTGTTGGTAAAATTAATCGTTCTCGAAATTATGTTGAAACTATGATTTCTGAAGGAGAATCTGTTTATGGTTTGACTACGGGTTTTGGCTCTTTGTCTAATGTTTCGATTCCGTTGGAAGATGTGGAGAAGCTTCAGGAGAATTTGATTAAGAGTCATGCGGTTGGGGTTGGTGAGCCTCTGTCTGAGGACATTGTTCGGGCTGTTATGTTGATTAGGATTAATACTTTTGTTAAGGGATTTTCTGGTATACGTCTGAGTACGGTGCAGTTGTTGGTTGATATGTTGAATAGGGGTGTTCATCCAATTATTCCTGAGAAGGGGTCTGTTGGTGCTAGTGGGGATCTTGCTCCTCTCTCACATATGGTTCTGGTAATGATTGGTAGAGGAGAGGCGATGTTTAATGGTCAGCGTATGTCGGGAAAGGAGGCACTTTTGTATGCAGGGCTCTCTCCTATAAAATTGAGCTTTAAGGAAGGCTTGGCTTTGAATAATGGGACGACGGTGATGACTGCTATAATGGCTCTTAATATACATGATTCTGAGAATTTGATTAAGAATACTCTTATCGCGAGTTCGTTGAGTTTGGAATCATTGAAGGGTTGTAGTGTTGCTTTGAATGAGAATATTCATTTGGCGAGACCTCATTTTGGGCAGGGAAGATGTGCGTCTATTATTTCCAAATTGATTGAAGGGAGTAAATTGATTGATTCGACGACGAAGGTGCAGGACGCTTATAGCCTTAGGGCATTGCCACAAATTATTGGCGCATCGTTGGATTCTGTTAAATATATTAAGGGAGTTGTGGAAACGGAAATAAATTCTGCAACAGATAATCCTTTGATTTTTGAGGGAAAGGCAATTTCTGGCGCAAACTTTCATGGGCAGCCAATAGCGCTAGTCGCCGACTTCTTGGGTATTGCAATAAGTGAATTAGGTAATCTTTCTGAGAGGATTATTTTTAGAATGCTTGATCCTAATTTGAATGAAGGCCTTCCGGCGTTTCTAGTAAAAGAAAGTGGATTGAATAGTGGATTGATGATTCCTCAATATGTCGCGGCTGCATTGGTTTCTGAGAATAAGGTGTTGGCGCATCCGTCGAGCGTGGATTCTATTCCTACTTGTGCAAATCAGGAGGATCACGTGAGTATGGGAACTATAGGTGCAAGGAAGGCGAGAGATATAATCCATAATGTGGAAGAAATAATTTCTATTTTGTATATGTGTTCGGTTCAGGCGTTGGAATTAAGAAATATTGAAGAGGGAAGTATGATTGCTCAATTGGTGCATAATAAAATTCGAGAGGTAAGTCCTTATATCGATAACGACAGGGAGTTTAGAATTGATTTAGCGAAAATCAATAGTTTAATAAGGAATAATGAAATATTAGATATTATTGAAAGGGGGGTTAAATTAGATATATAAAAATGAAAAATAAGTTACATTTAAGGAATATAGAGGGTAAAAATATTGGATCGTTGGCAAGTGTATATAAAGAAGTTTTTAGCGGACATCCTTGGCATGAAGATTTAGCATGTGATAATTGTGGAACACCTTATGCTTCTGAATTGTGTGAAAGATACGACTTAAATAAAGAACAGAAGGTCGTTAATGATTGTAGGAATGGATATACTTTGAGGAATGATGTTTTTTTGCTACCCAAAGGGGGACTGGATTCTTGCGTTGAATGTGAAAAACCTTTAGAGCTAGTTGATTTCTACCCAAACTTTGTTAATCATCAGGAATTAATTGATGAAGCTTTAGATAAGGAAGGATTTGAGGGTTTTATGTTGTATGATGAAAATCGTCCTATTGGTTTTAGTTGGGGATATATGGTACCTGATAAAAAAACAACTAGTGTTAATTTTCCAAAAGTTAAAGATCTATTAAACAATGAAGGGTTTGTTCCAAATAAAACTTTTTATGGTGCGGAGTCGGGAATTATAGATTCTTATCAAAATAGGGGATTAGGCTCGGTTTTGGTTGCAAAAAGATTAGAAAAAGCTGCAAAAAGGAATTTTGAACATTTTGTGAATAGAACAATCAATCCTGCAATGGGTATCATTACGTCTAAGACACTATCGGGTAAACCACCAAGAGATTTATTTAAAGATCCTGAACGAAATAGCAAATGGTTTGGATGGGATATAAAAAATCTTGATCAGGAATACTTAACTAAAGTCATGGATAGATTGGGGAAGTAAGGATGAATCAAATAACCATCTTGAAAGATTTAATTAGGATTGACTCTCAGTGTACGAAGTCAAATAAGGAAATAGTTGATTATATCGAGGATAAGTTGGCTAGGTTTGAGACACAGAGGTTTAGATTTAGGGATATTGGGGACGAGTTTGACTTGTATAATTTGGTCGTTAGGATTCCTGGGGAAAAATTTGATTCGCCCTTAGTTCTTACTGGGCATACTGATAGTGTTCCTGTTTCTTCTGGGTGGACTAAGAATCCGTTTGAGCCCTTGGAGCAAGATGGGAAGATATATGGATTGGGAAGTAGCGATATGAAGGCTGGTTTGGCATGTATGATTAGCGCTGCTCTTTCTTTGGATGAAAAGCCGAAGCAGGATGTTTATTTAATTTTTACTGCGGATGAAGAGGGTTCGCTTAAGGGTGGTGAGCAATTGATAAAGGATTTTGATTTGAAGAATGCGAGGGTTGTTGTTGCTGAGCCGACGAATGGGAAGATTATATATGCGCAGAAGGGATGTTTGGATTTGGAGACTGAGTTTGGTGGCTTTGCAGCACATTCTTCTAAGGCGGATTTTGATTATAATGATAAATATAATGCTATCTATAAGGCCGCGGAATTTTGTCGAAGAGTGATTGAGTATGGGAAGGAGGTCGAGAGTGAGAGGGATCCTTTGCTTGGATGTTCTACTATGAATATTGGAATGATTCGTGGAGGGGAGGGGGCTAATGTTGTTGCGGATAAATGTTTGATTAGAACGAGTCAGAGGTTGGTGCCGTCTCAGGATATTCAAGATGAGTATGGAATGATAAAAAAAATGGCGTTGGATATTTGTGCTGACTCCAAATGTAATCCGATTTTTTGGGGAGATTCTTTTGGAACAGATAGAGATGGTTTATTTATTTCGCAGCTGAAGGGGATTGTGCCTTCTGTAGATATGGGAGTTAAATATGGATGGACAGAGGCTGCTCTTTTTTCGAAGTGGGGAGAAGCGGTAATCTTTGGGCCTGGGCAGTCAGACCAATGTCATACATCTGATGAAAGTGTAAATAAAAAAGACTTAGAAATATTTAACGATATTTACTATAAATTGATGACTAGTTAAAATGAATAATGTGGATTATGACACTCTTTATGAAAAAGTTTTGGCGTCTATTCCTCTTGGTGAAAAACTTGTTCAATTGGAAAAGCTTCTGAAGCCTACGGGAAGTGTTTATGGTTCATCAGATGGATTTCTTAGAGGAGATGAATCTTTTGAGGAGGTTGTGCTCGGTGATTTTGCGACGCTTAAAAAACTCAACTTGACATATGAGCAAGTTGCGGATAAGTTGGAATCTATGATTATGGGTCATGGGCAAGAATTTTTTCGTCAAGGAAGTTTTAAGATTGTAACAGAATTTACCTGTGGGGAACAAAATTGTCCTTGGGGTGATGACTATACCGATAAGGCAAGTGTGATGTGGTTGATGCCTGATGATGGTAAGCCTTTCTATCCTGGAGAAATGCGTGATTGTAAAAATCCTATACAGGTTTCTGGGTTGATTCCACATTTGATTAGGGACCATTATTTTTTTGAAGGGAAGGGAAGTCCTTATAGAGTAGATCCTGAAAGAATCCTATCTCTTTTTAGGGAATAATAATATTTATAAAGACGGGTTAGTTGTGTCAAATATGAAATTAACATTTTTAACAAATATCGAGGCGAAAGGTACGTTTAGTGCTGATTGCCGGCATTGTTCGAAGTAGAAACCTCCCTATCTTATCTTGTATTTCTAATGAATTAAATTATGGCGGTTGTAGTATAATGGTTAGTACATATGGTTGTGGTCCGTATAATGTGGGTTCGATTCCCGCCTTCCGCCTTGGAGGACAAGATGGATACTGTTAAGGGATTTAAGGATTATGAAGGCGAAGATGCGATTAAGCGAGAGGCTATAAGGAAAATTATTGTTGATACTTTTACTAGGTATGGGTATTCTCCTGTGGACACTCCTATAATTGAAAGTAGGCAGTTTGTTCAGGGAGATAATACTGATGATGAAGCGGTTTCGGATATTTTTAGATTGAAGGATAAGGGAGATAGGGACTTGGCGCTTAGATATGAAATGACTTTTCCTTTAAAGCGATTGATGCAGGGAAAGAAACTTCCTTACAAGAGGTTTGCTGTTGGACCGGTCTTTAGAGATGAGCCAGTTTCGGGGAATCGGGTTAGGCAGTTTGTGCAGTGTGATATTGATACTGTGGGTTCTACTGTTAAGGACGAGGCTGAGACTCTTGTGGTTGTGTCTGAGATTTTGAGGGGTATTGGAATTACTCCGACTGTGCTGATTAATAACCGTAAACTTATGAATGAAATCTTGGAAGACTTTGGTGTGGATGATAAAGACAGGGACCAGGTTATGCGTGAGATTGATAAGTTTGATAAATTGCCTGAGGATGAGTTGCGGGATAACCTTAGGCCTTTTGGGGTTGAGGGAATTATTGATAGGTTTAATGAGGGTGAAGATTACTTTGAAAAATTTGAGTCGTATAAAGAAGTGCTTGAGTTGATTAATTATTGTAAGAAGTATGGGCTTCGGATTGTTTTTTCACCGACGACGATTAGGGGACTTAGTTATTATAACGGTTCTGTGTTTGAGATTAAGGGTGAGGGTATTAAGGAAACGATTACTGGAGGTGGAAGTTATATTTTCAACGACGTTCAGTGTACGGGAATTTCTATGGGATTGGATAGGTTGTTTTTGATTGCTAAGCTCAAGAGTGTTCAAGATAAATTTTTGATTGTGTCTTTGGGAGAAGATGATGTTGCTATTAAATTGGCTCAAAAACTTAGGGAGCAGGGTAAGATTGTTTCTGTGAATTATGGTAAACCTAGTAAGGCGCTTGGGTATGCTAATGCGTATGAGTTTGGGAAGGTGGTTTTTGTTGGGAAACAGGAAGTTGAGAGTGGGGTGTTTAAGGTGAAGGATATGGTTAGTGGGGACGAGAGTGTTTTGGAGATGGATGTTGTGAATGATAAATGTGCAGAGACTTCTGAGCATCCTCATTATCATTAGAGTTGAGATTTCTTATTTAAAATGGATATTAAAAAATTAGAACAAACTTGCGAGAGAATAATTCAATTTGAGAAAAGGGGTGGGCTTGTGCCAGTGATTACTCAGGATAGTGGATCAAAGGATATTCTAATGTTGGCGTATGCGAATAGAGAGGCTTTGGATAAAACTATTCAGACAAATTATGCTACTTTCTGGAGTACTTCGAAGAATAAACTTTGGACGAAGGGGGAGAATTCTGGGAATAAATTGAGGATTGAGAATATCTTAGTTGATTGCGATCAGGATGCCTTGGTTTATCAGGTTACTTCTGAGGGAGATGGGGCCTGTCATACGGTGGATGAGTTGGGTAAGCATAGGGAGTCTTGTTTTTATAGGAAGATTGCACGGGATGGGTTAGATTATTTGTAGTTAATATAGAGACTAGATGATATAAAATGTTAAAAGGTGGGAGGGAGATGTAGTTTTAATGGAAAGAAATAATGCTTATCGTTTATTGGTGGAAAGGAGTTATGATGTATCTTTGCCTGAAAAAATTTTGGAAGGAGTATTGGAGAAGAAAATTAAAGAAGTGAAAATTACTGGGGGAACGCATGGTTCTGATGGTGTTTCTTACGCAGTGAAGATATTTGGAGAGAAGTCTGAAGAATGTGGAGTTTTTGAATTGCATGTTAAGCAGAACACTGCTGGGTATCATGATATGTATTTTAATGAGTTCAAGATTGATTCTGATATGCTTTTTTCTAAAGTAGATGCAGGGGTAAAATCTACATTAGCAGGATATATGGATCGTATAAGTGCTAAGAATCCGGAAGCAAAAATCATGGTCGAAAGAGGAATTAATATTCCTAGTTAGTCTCTTTGGAAAATTTTATATAGCTTATCGACGACTAGTTTTTTATGAGGTGTTATAGGATTCGGTTTTCTGATTTGGCTGTTGTTGATGAAAGAGGTCGGAAATCTAAGGTTAAATTTCCGGAGGCTATGACTGTTGCTCAACTTTTTAAGAAGCATGGGAATTTGAAGATGATTCGAGATGGAGATTTTTTGATGGGGGGATTTTGCAAGGGGAGGAGTATTGGAAAAAGAATTGGGATTTTGCCCGATGGCACGAAGTTAAACAAGGCGTTTCCTTTGTTTGCTTCTAAGTTGGCAATTCATGATGAGAAGTCGCATGGACATTGGGACGTTATTTTTGAGAATCCCAGTGGTAGTCTTTGTTATATTTATAGTTTGGATAAGATGAAGATCTCTAAAGATAAGAAGTTTAAGTTGGTTGATGATTTTGAGAAATGTTTACCTAGGCTTCGCCGAAATTTAATGAAGGCGCTTGGAACGAGTGAGTTAGTTCTTGCAATGTTGGTTTTGCTTAAGACGAAGATGAGGGTTGGGAGTGAGGTTTACTATAAGAGGAGTAGACATAAGGGATTGACTACTCTTAAGAAAAAAGATATTCAGATTAGTGGAAAGAAGGTTCGGTTTAGTTTTATTGGGAAGGATGGGGTTCCGCAGGTTATTGAAGAGATTTTTGGAGAGAGGGTTGTTTCTGAGTTGAAACGAGTTTTGGGCAAGAGGAAGATGGATGATTTTGTTTTTTTGAATAGTAAGGGGAGACCTTTTGGGGATGTTGAGTTTGAGGCTGGATTTGAGAGGTTTTGTGGGGAGAGGTTTTATCCGCATATTGTTCGGTCGCATTTTGCGACTAGAGAGGTCGAGAAGTTTTTGGCTAAGAAGAATAAGGGCAATGTTGGAGTGTTTTGTTTGGGGTTGGCGGAGAAGTTGGGGCATAAGAAAATCGTTAAGGGTGAATGGGAGAATTCGTCTGATGTGACGTTGCATTATTATGTTAGGCCGGATTTGGTTGAGCGGGTTCGGAAGTTGATTTAGTGGGTAGAGTATAATAATTTTTAAAAGGATTAGATGACTTGTTATATTATGAATAGGTATATTGTTTTGTTGTTGGTTTTGTGTGTTGGTTTCGTTTCGGCGCATGATGTTGGTTACAAAGAAAGGTTTGTGGAGACGCGGATTATTGAGATTGATTATGATAATGATGACCGACATTCGACTTATGATTATCGGCATGGGTATAGTTATCGGACGACACGGGATTATTTTGAGGAGAAGCATGAGGATGTGTTTTCTCGTGGTGATAGGTTTGAGAGGTCGAGGAATTTTGCAAGAGGTCATGATTTGAAATATCAGAAAGGGTTGAGATCTGGTTTAAAGGGGAGCTATTATGAGTATGTGCCGCATATGAGAAGTTATGAGAAGCATGAGTGTTATTTGACGGCTCCTGCGGGTAAGTTATTTTATGTGCGATGTCCCTGAGTTGTGATACCTAAATCTTTATAAAGAATTTTTGGATTGAGGAATTATGGAAGAAGAAAACGTAACTCCTGAGGAGACTATTGAGGACGCACCTGTTGTGGAATCTGTGGAATCTCCTGTAGAAGAAGCTGCTGAGGAACCTGCTGCTGAAGAAGAAGCTGCTCCTGAGGTTGAGGCTCCTGTAGAAGAAGCCCCTGCTGAAGTTGAAGCTCCTGTAGCTGAAGAAGCTGTTCCTGAGGTTGCGGAAGCCCCTGCTGTTGAAGCGGAAGCTCCTGTTGCTGAAGAAGCACCAGCTGAGGTTGAATCTGAAGAGGCTCCGGTTGAGGCTGCACCTGCGGTTGAAGCTGAGACTCCTGAAGAGACGGCTTAATCTTTTGCATAAATTTTTTTTATTGGCCGTTGGGGAGAAATCTCCGGCTTTATTTTTTTAATTTTCATTCTATAATAAATAAAGTTACGATACATCTGAATGAGAAAAATTTATAATATCTGTAATATGATTAATAGAAAATGAAAATATTTGTAACTGGAAGCAGGGGATATCTTGGTAAATCGTTGGTTGATAAAATAGGTGGTGATAATCGAATAATTGAGTATGATGTCACGAATGGGGACGATATATTAGATTATGAAAGATTGTCAAACTCGATGAAAACTTGCGATATTGTTGTTCATGCTGCTGCGATTCCCAAACCTGATAATACGAAAACATTTGATGATTATTTTTCGAATAATTGTATTGGAACTTTGAATGTGGTTAATGCTTGTGTTGAGAATAGGGTTAAAAAATTAATATATATTAGTTCTACTGCTTACTATGGTGCAGAGGTGGGTATTCCAGTAAGGCTTCCCCTTAGAGAGAATAATAAAATATTTCCAATGTATCTAAAGGTTGATGATATTGAATGTGGCGATGGAAGCTTGGCTTATCCTGAAAGTAAAATTATAGCGGAAAATATCTTAGCATTTTATGGATTAGCTAAAAAGATACCTATTACAATATTGAGGTTTCCAAGAATTGCGGACGAAGACGGTCCTTATGGTACCAGGGTTAGTATGAATAATGCAATTCAGGGAATCGAAAAGTCCATTAGGAGTAGGGATATTTTTTGGTATGAGACATTCAATATTGCTGACGAATTAGATAGTATAGATATTTCTAAGGCAAAAGAGATGTTGGGATACGAACCTGCTTAGGGTTTTAGACGGAAGGCTTGGCCTGCGGGCATTCGACATTGAAATGTCTTCAATCGAACTTCATTCAATTCTAGAAAAAGGACGGAAGGCGGGAATCGAACCCGCGTCTCATGGACCACAACCATACATTCTACCATTGAACTACAACCGTCATTGTTACCAAATGTGGTAATATAGGAATGAGGTTTTGTCTTTTAAATTTATTGAAAGAGTATAATGCAGGGAAATTAATCCCTGCAAAGCTGTTGGATTATATCGCGCATTAGCAATATAATCCGCGGGCGGCTAGATTGGTTGTTGGTTTTGGTTTAAGGGTGTTTGGGTAAATGATTTAAAGTGTGGTTTTTTTGATGTTGCATGGGGAAGAAACTTTATTTTATAACTGGGAATGAGGGGAAGTTTTTAGAGGCGCGGAGTATTATTGATAATGTGGAGCAGATTGATTTGGATTTGCCAGAGATTCAGGAGATTGATGCTAGGAAGATTATTGAGGCTAAGTTGGATGAGGCTTTGAAGCATAATAAGGGCGAGTTTATTGTTGAGGATACTTCGGTTTATATTAATTGTTTGAATGGTTTGCCTGGGCCTTTGATTAAATGGTTTTTAGATAGTTTGAAGGTTGAGGGAATTGCGGATTTGGTTGGTAGATATGATGATGGGTCGGCTGTTGCTAAGACTTTGATTGGGTATAGTGATGGGGATAGTGTTGTGTTTTTTGAAGGGAATGTTAAAGGAGATATTGTTGCGCCTCGGGGAGAGAACGGTTTTGGTTGGGATAAGATGTTTTTGCCTGAGGGAAGTGATAAGACTTTTGGGGAGATGAGTTTGGAGAAGAAGAATGAGTTTAGTATGAGGAAGATTGCATTTGGGAAGTTGAAGGAGTATTTGGGAGAGCGAAATGGTTAAATCGATTGGTTTAATGAGGAAGCAGATTTTGATATTGTTGGTTTTTTCTGTATTGGTTTCGGTTGGGGCTATTATTCATGGGATATTTTTCGACTTGGCTTTTGAGGAAGTTCGGAGGCTGACTTTGAGTGGACTAATATTTACTCTCGTGATTGTTTTTCCTGGAGTTTTGTTTATTGAGTGGGTTTTTGATATTAATAATAAGGTTGAGATTGAGAAGTTGAAGCGGAGAATTATTAAACTTGAGAAAGGGAGGAAGTAGATGAGTTCGAGAATAGTTAAGGGGTTTAATGAATTTGTCGGGGCTGAGGCGGCGAAGCGTGCGGTGATTCGGGGGATTATTCAGAGAGAGTTTGAGACTTATGGTTTTGAGATTGCGGAGAGCCCGATTATTGAGAGAGAGGATTTTGTTGTTGGGGATAATGCTAACGACGAGGCTGTTCGGGATGTTTTCCGTTTGAGTGATAGGGGAAAGCGGAAGTTGGCGTTGAGGTTTGAGTTTACGTTTCAGTTGAAGAGGTTGGCGAAGAATCAGAAGTTGCCGTATAAGAGGTTTCAGATTGGAAGTGTTTTTCGAGATGAGGCGATTCGGAAAGGGAGGAGTCGGGAGTTTACTCAGGCGGATGCGGATGTTGTTGGTTCGAGCATGAAGGATGAGGCTGAGTGTTTGAAGATGATGTCTGGTATTTTTGAGAAGCTTGAGATGCCGGTTAAGATTTACTTTAATAATCGTAGGTTGATTAATGAGATTCTGGTTAGCGAGGGAGTTGATGAGAAAGTTAGAGATCAGGCGATTCGTGAGATTGATAAGTTGGATAAGTTGTCGGTGAAGGATGTTGCTGATAATTTGAAGAGCATTGGTTGCGAGAGGGTGTTGAAGATTTTCACTGGGAAGGATTTTGAGAAGTATAAGTTTTATGGTGAAATTAAAGAGTTGAAGAAGCTTTGTAAGATGTATGGTGTGACGCCGGAGTTTCGGCCTTTTTTGGCTAGGGGACTTTCGTATTATAATGGGACTGTGGTTGAGATTTGGAGTGATGAGTTGGGGGTTTCTCTTGCTGGAGGTGGGGCTTATATGGTTGATGATGTTCAGGCTTTTGGTATTGCGCTTGGGTTTGAGCCGATTAGTTTGTTGTCGAAAATTGAAGGGAGTGCTGTTGATGTTTTGGTTTTGTCGCTTGGTTGTGATGTGGAGGCGGTTGATTTGGCGGAGAGGTTGAGGGGAGAGGGAATTCGGACGGTGTTGTTGATGGATAAGGCGATTGGGAAGGGATTGGAGTATGCTGATTCTAAAGGGATTGGGAAGGTTGTTTTTGTTGGGGCGGATGAGGTTGCTAAGGGTGAGTTTAAGGTTCGGGATATGGGGAGTGGGGTTGAGGAGATGTTTTCTCAAAAAGAGATTTTGGAAAAAAATAAAAAATAAAAAAGTATTGGAGCCTTATTTCTTTTCGGCTACTTTAGCAATCCAGATTGTTGCGAATACCGCGAGAGCTGTTACAAAGACTGCGTAAACCCATGGTCCTCCAGAAGATAGCGAACAGAGTGCTCCTGCATTGTCTGATCCGCACGGGCCGACGAATAATGCTTTGATTGCGTCATTCCATGCTAAAGCTGCTACCAATCCAAAAGCGGCTGTTATTAGAGCTGCTAATTTTTCGGTTACTTGTTTTTTCATTTTTCACCTCTGTTGTTATTAAGTTTAAGAAATATATAAGCCTATTGTTGGGTTTCTATTATTTCGTCTTTTAAAATACCTAACTCTTCTTCTAACTCAATTTTTTCCTCTTTGTGTAAATCTAGTGTCATGTGGATATGGTCGAAGTGTTTTGGTTGTCGGAGGAATATTTTGCCGTTGTTTGAGAGGTGAAGTATTGGGACAAAGGAGGCTAGTTGTTCTTCTTTTGATTGTGCCATGTGGTGGAACTTCATGTGGTCGTTATCATTTAGATGAGTTTTTACGATTCCGAAGATTGATTTGATTCTGACTTTGAGTGGAATGAAATTGTCTTTTGGCATTACTGTGAGCATGCTTTTTCGTGCTTGGCGTCCATGGATTTCTTTTCGGATTCTTCTTGACTCGGTGTTGATTGCGTGGTCGAGTGCTTTGATTAGTTCTTGGAGTGTGACTTTTTTGTGACGTGCCATTGGGGTTTTGGGGCTTAGGATTGGAAGGTCGTTTTCGTCTATTTCGATTCGTTCTAGTTCGTAGCGTTTTTCATCTTTCTTGCCGTAGAGGGCGTCGTTGAGGTCTTGGATGTAGGAGTTGATTAGGATTTCGGATTTTAGTCTTAGTAATAAGGAACATGCAAGTAATATTTTTGATGAGATGAAGAAATCGGCTTCTTCTAGCTGTTGGATTGTTGCGACGTATTTTTCGGCTAGGGTTGCGAGGTTGATGTCCCAGGGGTCGAGTTGTTCTGTTTTGATGAGGTCGTAGATGATGGATTGCCAGGAGAGTTCGTTGGATGAGATTAGGTTGAAGAACTGATTTTGGTTTATTTTGTCATCACCTATCATGAATTTATTTAGAGTCTTGGGTTAATAAGTTTTGTTGGAGTTTAGAAAATAATGGCACGCGGATGACGTGGATTTGGTTTTGTAGGGTTGGTTTGCTTTGTTGTAGAGATATTACTTCTAAGAAAAAATAAATCCACTGCCTCGAACAAACTGTTCATCTCAGGTCTTATATGGATCTTCACTTTAATAAAGTATAAACCCTAGGAGCGACAATAAAGCAAAAAATTAGTAGCCTCATTGTCATCTCCTGGGGAAAAAGAGGTGATAATATAACTAACATACAATACTATTTAAAGTTTTCGGTATGTTGTAATTGGCGAGTGACACATGGTTAGATATGATAAATTCTTATAAAATTATTCTTTAGCTTCTAATTTCAGCTCTACTTCTTTTTTGTCGAATTCTGTAAAGTGGCATTTTCCACAATATGCTCGACCTTTTCCGACTGACAAAAAAATTCCTGGTCCGCATCTTGGGCAGCTTCGTGCTTTCTTTACGATTTTGTCGCCTTCTATTGTATACTTTTTGTATTTTACAGAAGTTGGTTTGTTTGTGTGTTTCTTCTTTCCTTTGATTTTACTCTTAATTGCCATTATTCAGTTACCCTCACAGATTTATCTTTATTATCGGTTGGGGCAGACCCTTTCTCCTCATCTTTAACTTCTTCAACTGGATTCTCTTCTGCTACTGGAGCTTCGGCTTCCTGTTTAGCTGCTTCGGCTGCTGCATCTGCTTCTTTTATTTCTGCATCTGCTTTCTTTTTTGCCTCTTCAGCTGCTGCTTTTTCTTCAGCTGCCATTTTTTTTCTTATTTTTTGTGGGATAGTTTCTATCTTTTTTCTTGCCTCTATGTTGTCGTATACAACTACTTCTGTTAGAAATGTTTGTCTTCCGAAGTTTGTGTTGATTTTTTTTATTACTGTTAATGCTTCGTCTTTTCCTAATTTTGAGATTACCTCTGAGGTGCTTGGAACTGATTCGGAAGTTATTTCTAGAGTTAATTCTTCCCTTTTCATGAAGGGGTTTTTTGTTTGTTTGATTGTTTTGATTTCCATATTATTTTGATTTGATTGCAAATTCGCCTTCTTTTGGAATTCCCATATTTTCTGCTAGTTCGGATTTTTCTGCATTGAAGATATGAATTCTGCCCTTAAAGGAATCGCTGGCTGGAGTCTCGCCGCATTTTGGACATTTGTCTCCGAAGTAGATTGCTCTACAGTTTAGACATGATTTTTCTTTGTTTGCTTTCGATACCATTATTTCTTCTTCTCCTTTTTGTTTTCAAGAGCTAGTGCTTGTTTTGCAATCGCATCTGTTTTTTCTTTTTCTGCTTTAATCCAATCTAATTTTCCTAGACCTGGTTGCCTCATTGTTAGCCCGATTTTTGGTTCCTCACCTTTGTATGATATTGCCACGATTCGTGCGATACATTTGTCTCCTTGGACTAGATTCTTTTTCCCGTCTTTTCCTGTTAGGACTCCTGAATCTGAGAATGATACGAAGTCGTCCATTGTTTGTGAGATGTGGATCATGCCTCGGATTGGGCCCATTGATATGAAGGCTCCGAAGTTTGTGATTTCTTCTATTGTTCCGTAGACTAGTTCTTGTAGTTCTGGTCTGAATACGATTAATTTGAATGTTGATTCGTAATATGCTGCGCCGTCGCCTGGGATTATGATGCCTTCTTTGACTTCTTTGACGTCGAGAACTGCGACTACCGTTCCAATGTCTTTGTCTTGGAAACCAGAGTAGGATTCTTCTAACTGAGCTCTGACTGCCGCGTCTGTATCCATGCCGAATTTGTTTGGTTCGACTCTTACGTGATCTGTTACTTTTACTATAGAGAACATAATAGGTTGAGAAATTTTTGGTTTAAAAGGTTTGCGATGGGATTCTTTTAAACGTATTTTGGTTTGGTTTACCCAGTAGGTACTTCTGGTGAAGTAAAAGGTTTGCGATGGGATTCTTTTAAACGTATTTTGGTTTGGTTTACCCAGTAGGTACTTCTGGTGAAGTAAAAGGTTTGCGATGATTGGGTTTTTTTAAACGTATTTTGGTTTGGTTTACCCAGTAGGTACTTCTGGTGAAGTAAAAGGTTTGCGATGATTGGGTTTTTTTATATTAGATGGTGTGGTATACAAATTATTATAAAGTTTCTATGTCTTGGGGATGTATGGCGTTTAGACATTATGGGGACTCTGGAGTGTCTGCTTATTCGGAGGATTACTATTTGGGACTTGTTAAAGAATCTATAGAGGATTTGAAAAAGAAGTTTGGTGAGACTGCTGCGCAAGATTTTGAAAAGATTGAGATGGCAGCGTTAAAAAGATTTAAAGAAAAATATCGTGATGAACAATCTAAAAGTTCCAGTCTATTTCCTGCTGCGGCAAGAGAGCAAACTCGTAGAGCAATGACGTTACAGAGAGCTATTATGTGGACTGAGATTCTTGAACAACGAATCAACAAAACAGATTAAGTTATTTCTAGGTTTTTCTTTCCTCTTATTGTTAGGATTTTGTTTTTAACTCTTGATTTTAGGTTTTTGTCTAGGGTTGCTAAGATGATTGGTTTGTCTAGAATGTAGTTTACTATCTTTATATCTACGTTCGGGTTTTTGCCTTTGAGTTCTACAACTGTTGGTTTTAGGTCTTGTATAATTTGGAATGTTAGCTCTGCTGCCGCTCTGTCTTTAGGAGAGGTTTCTTTTCTATCTTTAATGTTGCCGAGTTCGTTTAGGACGTCTTGGGGGATTATCCATTCTATTGGTTCTGAAGTTGCTTTGTTGATTTTTTCTTGGATGTTTATTTTTTGCTTTGTTGTTGTTATGACGAAGTTTGTGTCTAGTAGGATTTGCATGGTTGGATAATGTTAAGAAGATTTATATAAGTTGGGTTATTGGATTATTTATGGAAGAGGTTGAGAATGTTTTGCGGATATTGAGGTCGGCGAAGCAGTTTATTGAGGAAGATAAGGCGAATGAGTTGAAGAGTTTATCTAATCAGACGATTCATGTTGCGGCGATTTCTAAGGATGCGGATAATATCGTTGTTGCGGTCTTGGTTTATTCTTTGGGGAAGGTTATGGAGCGTGCTCATTATCGAGATATGGAGGGATGGAGTGTGTTTTACGAGGCTGTTGTTAAGAATTTGGGGGAGGCTGTTGTGGCTTTGGATAAGAAGGATACAGAAGGAGCGCGGAAAAATTTGGGTGCGATTCGGCATTCTTTGAATGAGATTGAGGGAGATTTGGGACATTATATTAGTGATGTTTTTCGGAAGGCTGAAATTAATAAGGCGTTTAAGTTGTATGAGCATGGTTTGTCTTCGTCTGCTACAGCGGAGTTGTTGGGGGTTTCACTTTGGGATATGGCTAGTTATATTGGGCAGTCGCATATTGGGAATTCTAAGATTGCGATTTCGATGCCGGTTGAGGAGAGAGTTAAGATTGCGGAGGAGTTTTTTGGATGAAATTAACAAAAGAGGATAAAATGCTTATCAAAAAAGCCGAGAATGTTATCGTAAAATCTAGTTCTGTTAATCTTATTGATACTGGTGATGTTGGTGCAGCTTTGATAACTTCTAATGGGAACATTTTTCGAGGAGTTTCTCTTGGATTTTATTGTGGGATTGGTTCTTGTGGGGAATATCAGGCAATAGGTTCTATGATTAGTGATGGTGAAAAATATATCAAAACAATAGTTGCGGTTTATTACAATAAAAAAAACAGGAAATATGAAGTTATCCCTCCGTGTGGGAAATGTAGAGAAATGCTTCACCAGTTAAGTAAAAAGAATTGGGATACTGAAGTTATAGTTTCTAAGTCGAAGAAAGTTAAATTGAAGGAATTGCTACCTTATGCATGGGAGGGCACGATAGAGAAATGAATATTAAACAAATAAAAGCTGTGATGAAAAAGTATGGGGACGCTTGGGAAAAGAAGGATACTGATTTGATTTTGGAATGTTTTACTAAGACTGGGAAATATCAAGAGAGTCCGTTGGCGAAACCTTATGTCGGGCATAAAGCGATTGCGAAGTTTTGGGATTCGATTGTTGTGAAGAATACTCGTAAGATAAAATTCAAGACCGGGAAACGTTATTTGTCTAAAGATGAAAAAACTGGGTTTGCGGAGTGGGAATGTAAGAATGAATATAGGGGAAAGGGAAAGTGGGAAAGTGGGCGAATGGTTGGGATAATGATTTTGAAAATGCGTGGCGATAAGATTACATATCTAAATGAGTATTGGAATACTAAGAGGTTTGGAAAATGAAATATTTAGTTTTTGATGCTGGGCCGATAATTTCTCTTACTATGAATGGGATGCTTCCTGTGATTGAGAAGTTGAAGTCGGTTTTTGATGGCGAGTTTATTTTGACTCCGGCAGTGAAGCGTGAGGTAGTTGATAGACCGATGAAGATTAAGAAGTTTAAACTGGAGGCTTTGCAGGTTACGGATATGATTGAGCGGGGTGTGTTTAAGATGAGTGGGGATATTGTTTCGAATCAGAAGTTAGATAAGGAGACTAAGAAGGTTTTGAAGAGTGCGAATGGGGTTTTGAGGTCGACAGCGACGGGGGCGAAGATTGCGATTATTCAGGAAGGTGAGGCTGCTTGCTTGGCTTTTATTAATTTGGTTAAGGCCTCAAACGGCATGACCTCTGCTGGGCCCGGTGACTGTGTGATTGTGATTGATGAGAGGACGACGCGGATGTTGACGGAGGCGCCTGATAAGTTGGAGGAGATGATGGAGAGGAAGTTTCATACACCGCTTGATTCTACTTTGAGTTTGATTGATGGGTGGAAGAGGTTTAAGTTTATTCGGAGTGCTGAGTTGTTGTATGTTGCTTGGAAGAAGGATCTGATTTTGGGTGATTCTGGGAAACGTAATAAGGAGTTGCTGGATGCTTTGTTATATGGGGTTAAGTTTAAGGGCTGTGCGATTTCTAGCGTGGAGATTGAAGAGATGAAGAAATTAGCTAGCTAATTTCTGGTTAGGAGTTGGGTGTTTGGGGTTGGGAGTTGGGCTTCGCCCGAGTTGGCGAATTGTAGTAATCTTTAAAAGTTGGGTGTTCTATTTTGTTTTATCATTGGGTCCATCGGATAATGATAGTCTACCTGGCTCCAGCCCGGGGGGCGGGGGTTTGATTCCTCCTGGGCCCATTCTGGTCCGGAGCAGGAGGTCCAAACCTGGGGTTTCCCACAGGGACTTCCTTCGCTTTGCTTGGTGTGATTCCTCCTGGGCCCATTTTTTGTTTTAGAATTATAATTTGTTAGAACTGAGTAGTCAATACTTTTATAAATAATGTGTTCGTGTTTGTATTATGACAAAGAGTGTGGTGAAGAAGGTGACGACTGAGACTGTTGATGATGAGGGTAATCGGAAAACTATTGTCAAGGAACATGCGCCTAAGGAAACCGTTGTTAAGAAGAAAGTTGTTCGAGCTAAGAAGATGACGGCGAAAGAAAGAGAGGAATTATTGATTGAGAATTTTGTTGGACTGCAGCATGCGATGACTAATATGTCAGTTAAGTTTGGAGCTTTGAGTGATAATATATCTAAGTTGTTGCAAATTTTTGAGGAGAGTGCTAAGAATTTTATGTCGGGAGGGAAGCCTGATGATAAGGAGATGTTGGATAAGATTGATTCGTTGTTGAATCAAAATAAGACGATTGCGAAAGGTTTAGTTTTGATGGAGGGGAAGTTGAGGGGACGAAGTGAGGAACCACAGGTGATGATGCCTAGGCCGCAAACTCCTCCTATTAGACCGAAACCGCTTCCGAGTATTTGATGGGCTCTAGTGATGTTTCATTGATTTCTGTGCATCCTTTTTTTAGGCGCTTTGTTTTTTCTATCATTCAGAATATAAGGTCTGCGAATTTAAACTACGAAAAAAGGGATGTTATTCATGCTGATTTAGTTCCTAAGGTTTCAGAGAGAGTAATGATGGCTTCTATGGCTGAACGTCCGTTGTTGATTGATAAGAGGGAGGAGGTTGTGGATGTTGCGCCTAAGAGAGATGGGTTTGAGAGTATGAGAATGAGTGAGTTAATTGCTCCGATTGAGAAACCGATTGCTCGACGTATGCCGATTGTTCCGAGGGCTCATATTGAAACAGTTAATCCGCCTATTCGTCTTTCTCCTGTTGTTGAGTCGGGGGCTGTGACTATAGATACTGATGGTTATGGAAAGATTGCGCCTTTGCTTGGTGATCCTTCGGTTTCTAGTATTGACTGCAAGGGTGCTGAGAAGTCGATTACGGTTATTCGTGCTGGGCAGAGACAGACGACTCGGGTTGCTTTGTCTGAGAAGGAGATTGGTGATATTTTGGGGAAGGTTGCTGATGAAGCGCATATTCCGTTGCTTGAGGGAGTTTTTCGGGCGTCGATTAGTGAGTTTTCTGTTAATGCTGTTATTTCTAAGACGATTGGTTCTAGATTTTTGATTCGGAAGGTTACGGCTTATAATTTGCTTGAGTAAGTTGTGGTTTAGAGTTGGGAGTATAGGAAGGGCTGCGCTCGAGTTTAAAATTTATTATTGTTTAAAATTAAGTCCGAGAATTATTTTTACTATTCCGTCTTCTTCTATCTCTGCGGTATACGTTCTGTATCTTCCTTGGGGATTTGTGCAAGTTATGGAATCTTCGTCTGAGTCTATTTTTTTGAAACCTTCACTTTCTGCACCTTCCTCTATTGCCTTGAAAAGATCAAACTCAGACACAGCTACTACCTTTTCTGTCTCCATTCTTTGGTGGGTTCCATCTTCGTAATGTTCCTCGGACTTATAATTTGCTTCTGTTATTTCGTACAGTGTTGCCTTATGTTGCCTTGTGTGGATTGTTTGTTTTGACATATTTTTTCTTGTTTCAGTAAATTTAAATAAGTTGCTGTTTTGTGTTTTTTATGGATAATGAGATTACTCGGAAGAGGTTGGATCGGTATTTTGATTTGACTAGTCGGGGGCTCGTTGAGGTTAAGGAGCATGTGATTAGTGGGAAAGAGAGTGAGGCTAAGGAGATTATTGATATGGTTGCGAATTATCTTAGTGATGCGCGGCATTTCGAGGGTGAGGGGAAATGGGTTTTGGCGTTTGCGGCTTTGAATTATGCTCATGGGTGGTTGGATTGTGGGGTTCGGACTGGGGTTTTTGATGTGACGGATGATCAACTTTTTACTGTTCGATAATTTTTGGATTAGATAGTCTAGTGCAATAATGTTTTTAATGTAATTTCGAGTTGTAGTTTTATGAGAAGAAAGATTGTTGGGCTCGTTGGAGGATTGTTGGCGCTTGGCGGGATTGCTTGTGCTGATGATTTCAAAACTTTGTCTACTCCGGAAGTTAAAGATCAGAATTTGCTTTATGGTGTTTGCTTGGCTCTTGTTGACTATAATCCTTCTGGCGCGGCTATATATGCTAGGGGCTTGGAGGATGATGGGAAAAGGTGTGATGTTGCGAGGGAGCTTGTTCGTGGTGGGAATGAGTATAGTGCGGGGCGAGTTTTGGATGGGATGGATTTGGGTTCTTGTGTTGTTGATTAGGCTGTGGGATTTGTGATAATTAAAATGCTAATATTTATAAGATGTATTCTTGATGGTATTTTATGGGAATTATGAATGAGATAATGGAGTTTCCGGATTATAGTGTTGGGGAGAAGGCTATGGTTTATGGTGGGATGGTTGGTGGTGCGTTGGCTCCGATTGTGGCTATAAGGTATACTATTTTTCTGGGACTTAATGGTAATCCTGCGGAGGAATTGTTTGCTTGGGGTGGATCTTTGTTTTTGAATATTAGTACGATTGTTGCTCCTGTTTATGTTGCGGGTATGGGAGGTGTTGTTGGAGATATGGCTGCTTCGGCTTCTAGGCGGAATAGGTTGAGTGAGCAAAGTGAGTTGGAGAAGTAGTTTGGTTTGACCAGAATGTATATAAATTATGTTCTACTTTTTGGGATATGAAAGATGCGCGAGAACTTTGTTCTCGAGGTAGTAGGTGGTAGGTCGCTTCGCTTGTGGGTGGTAGGTTTGTTTTTGCGCTCTTAGTTCGCGCTTGTGATAGTTTTATTTGTTCTTAGATAGATGTTTTAGTTCAAAGTTTTCATTGAATCTTTCAGCTATTTTGAATAAGTTTTTCCTGTTTTCTGAGCATGGCCTATCTGTTGCTGAGAGGATACTGCCCTCTTTGGGAAGGTATCCTGCATATTCATCATATAGGTTAAAATTGAATATTGGTTTTTCATGTTGTTTCATTAGGGCTTGACATTTAGCAAAATCTATTGTGTTATTGTCTCCTTGTGGGACTATTACCCCGTATGTACAATGCAGACAGGAGCCTTTTTCCGCATCTTCTAGGTATAAAATAGTCTTTGTATCCATTAATTTTTCTTGTGACTAAGGTTATAAAGTCTTTTGGTTTTGTATTTTTATGAAAGATGTGTGGGTGATTTCGCTTGGCGGGAGTCGGATTGTTCCGGATGATGTTGATTATGTTTTTTTGAGGAAGTTTCATAAGTTGATTGATTCTCATAAGGATAAGAGGTTCGTTGTTGTTTGTGGTGGGGGTTCGAGTGCTCGGCGGTATATTTCTGCGTTTCGGAAGTTGGGTAAGAGTTTGAGGGATCAGAGTGAGGAGGGGATTGCGATTACTAGGTTTCATGCTGGATTTATGGCGAGGTTTTTTGGGAGGGAGGCGAATGAGGTTGTGCCTAGGAGTATGAAGAGCGTTAAGGGTTTGCTTGGGAAGAATCGGGTTGTGTTTTGTGGGGCCTTGAGATGGAAGGATAAGAATACTAGTGATGGGAATGCGGCTCAGTTGGCTGGGTATCTTGAGTGTTCGTTTATTAATTTGACTAATGTTCGGGGGCTTTATGATAGGGATCCTGCTCGGAAGGGTGCTCGATTTATTTCTAAGATTAGTTGGAAGGATTTTTTGAAGGTTGCTCGGAAGGTTAAGTATAAGGCGGGGCAGCATTTTGTTTTGGATTTGGTTGCGGCTGAGGAGATTTTGAAGAGGCGGATTGATTGTTATATTGTTGGGTCATTGAAGGCTATGGATTCTGTGATTAGGGGTAAGAGGTTTGTTGGGACTTTGATTAGGGGATAAATATTTAATTGGTATTTTTGTGCTTGATATTATATGGTATGGGATATTGGTGGCGCTTACGAGAAGACTCGGGAAATGTTAGTTGAGAGATTGAATGATCCTTTTGATATTGAGGTTGTTTGTGTTGAGGGTTTTTCTTATGGGGATGCGTGTTATTTTTGTGGGGAGGGTATTCCTAAGGGAAAGAAGATGATTCGGATTGTGCGTTATTATGATAAGGGTGAGAGGGCTTACTCTGTTGATGGGGATTGTGTGGATGAGGTTTTGGGATACTAATGTGTTCTTGCTGCGAACTGTCTTTTTTCTATAAATTCTAGTGGGATTTTTCCGTGATATAAAACTTCAGAAGGGTATGGGTCGGAGTGCATTTGTCTTACTGTTTCTTGATTGATGAATTCTTTATGTTCTCTTATTTCGGGTTTTATTACGTATCCTATTGCCATGAATTCTGGGTCTGTGTATAGGCCTGTTTTTGCGAAGCATATTTGTTGGGCGACTGTTGTGGCTATGTTGGGATTTTCTATGAGGGATACGTGTTGTGGGAAGTTCGATGAGTCGATTGAGTATGAGACGCCTAGGACTTCTTTGTCGAGTTTGCCTTGTTTGATTAACTCTAAGACTTCTTGCGGTGGGAGGATTCCGTTTTTTAGGATTGAGTCTCTTGATTCTTTTGGGGCGATGTAGTAGAGGTTCATGTTTTTGTTTCAGAATAGATTTATATAATTGTTTTGGTTTGGGTTGTTATGAAAGATTTGAATTTGTTTCGTTGTAAGGATTCTGTTTATCTTAGAGAGGTTTCTAGTAAGGATGATTTGAATGATATGGCCCCAATTGGGCATGACTCTGCTGACCCCGGTTGTGATGGATTTTTGATTCGTTCCAATGAAAAGATGGCTAGGAGTATTATTGCGTCGCTTAGAGATAAAGGATTTAAGGGTAAGGTTGGGATTTTTGGTGGGGATGATGCTTTTAATCGGAGAGTGATTGAGAGTTTGAAGATTGATTATCTGGTTTCGGTTGAGGCTTTGACTAAGTTTGATAATTTGAAGCAGAGGGATTCGGGGTTGAATCATGTTGTTGCGAAGATGGCGGCGACACGTAATAGTGTACCCTCTAAATTGGGAACTTCTGGGAAAGTTCCATCTTCATCGGGCAAAGGTGTGAGTATTGTTGTTGATTTTGGAGATATTGCTTCTTTATGTGGGAAAGAAAAAGCTATGAGGATTGCTAAGATTATTCAGAATGTGAAGGTTTGTCGGAAAGTTGGATGTTCTATTAAGATTGCTAGTTTGGTTTTGGATAAGGATGGTGTTGTTGATGAGAAGGGGCGGAAGGCGTTTGGGGAGACGGTTGGGATGAGTTCGAGTGAGATTCGAGATTGTGTTGTGTTCTAAATATTTATAAAAGATAATGGCTAGTTTATTTGATGATTGAGTTGATGACTGGGAAGGTGATTGAAGGTGTTAGTACTATTGCGCATCATCTCGATACGTTGCCGGCGAGTGAAGTTATTATTTTTGATATTGCTGTGATACTTATTTTGTCTGCTATATTTGCGTTTGTTGCGCGGATGTTGAAGCAGCCTTTGATTCCGGCGTATGTTTTGACTGGGCTTGTTTTGGGTCCTTTGATTTTTGGAGTTGTGAAGAATTTAGATTTGATTAATGCGTTTTCAGAAATTGGGATTGCGTTTTTGTTGTTTACCGCTGGCTTAGAGATTTCGTTTAGGAAGATTCGTGAGGCGAATCTGAAAAAGATTGCGTTGATTGGGGTTTTGCAGGTTGGAATTATTTTTGGGATTGCTATGGCGTTGGCTGGTATTTTGGGGTTGAGTAGTTTGCAGGCTGCTTATATCGGAATTATTTTGGCGTTCGGTTCTACGATGGTTGATATTAAGTTGTTGGCAGATAGGAATGAGTTGGTGACGTTGCATGGTCGTTTGGTTTTGGGTATTTTGCTGTTGCAGGATTTGGTTGCGATTGTTGCGATTGTTGTTTTTACTAGTGGTGGGTTTGCGTTTGTTCCATTGTCGCTTGCTTTTATGAAATTGGGCCTGATTTTATTAGCTGCGTTTTTGCTGCAGAGATTTGTTTTGAATAAGTTGTTTCGGTTCGCGGCGCAGTCGAATGAGTTTTTGTTTTTGTGTTCTTTGGCTGTTTTGTTTTTGTTTATTATTTTGGCTTACATTAGTGAGTTGTCTATTGTTATTGGTGCTTTTATTGCGGGAGTGAGTTTGGCGAATTCTCCGTTTAAGTTGGAGCTTGAGTCAAGGATTTCTCCGCTTCGTGATTTCTTTGCTATTTTGTTTTTTGTTGCACTTGGAATGCAGCTTGTTTTTAGTGGTGTTGGAGAGAGATTGGTTTTGCTTGGGGTCTTGATTTTTGGCGCGTTTTTAATTAAGCCTATTGTAACTTTGGTTTTGCTTAGGATTACTGGTTATCAGCCTCGAACTAGTTTTTTGACGGCGATTTCTTTGGCGCAGTTGTCTGAGTTTTCGTTGATTATAGGTGGTATCGGTATGATGACTGGTGTTCTGGATGCTTCGATTTTTTCGACTGTGATTTTGGCTACGATTATTACGATGTCAGTTACTCCTTATTTTATCAAATATAAGAGTGGAATGTATCGGTTTTTTCGTTACCCGATTAGAAGCCTAGGGTTTTTGCCTATTCGTGAAGTTATGTGTTATGAGGACAAAAGGGATAAGGAGATTTTGTTGATTGGGTCGCATCGGATGGGTGGGGCTTTGATGGAGGAGTTGCTGGAAGATAGAGATAAGCTGTTGGTTATTGATTATAATCCTGAGGTGATTGGGGTGTTGATGAAGAAGAAAGTGAGTTGTGTTTATGGAGATGTTTGTAGTCCTGATATGTTGGAGAAGATTAATTTGAAAAAGTTGAAGTTGGTTATTTCGACGATTCCTGATTATGAGCAGACTCGGTATTTAATAAAGAAGTTGAAGAAGGTTGCGCCTAAGGCTAAGGTTGTTGTTGTTGGTAGTCGGATTAGTGAGACGTTGAAATTGTATCGTGCTGGGGCTGATTATGTTGTGACGCCGAAGATTTTGGCTGGGCAGGAGTTAGTTGGTATTCTACATGAGAAGAAATCTGGGGATTTGAAAAAGGCTAAGAATAAGCATTTGAAGCATTTGAGGGATATACACAAATTACTCTATTGAGTAATTTGTGGGGAGGTGGGGTGGTACCGGGGGTAAGGATTGATTTGGGCAACTTTTAAGTATTCTTTGATGTTGAGTTTATTATGGTTTGGAATTTTCGTAATTTGGAGGTTTGGAAGGTTTCTTTTGGTTTAATTAAGAAAGTTTATGGATTGACTTCTAAGTTTCCTCGTGATGAGATTTACGGATTGACTTCACAGCTCAGAAGAGCGACTGTTAGTATTTCTTCTAATATTGCTGAGGGTTGTGGAAGAAGAACCAGTAAAGACTTTGTTTCGTTTTTGTATAATGCTTTGGGAAGTACTAAGGAGGTTGAGAGTCAATTGTTGGCAGCTGGGGAATTGGGATATTTGGATGATGGGGAAGTTGATGAGTTGGTTAAAGAATTAGGTAGGGTGGGTATGATGTTGCGAGGATTGATTGGGCATGTTTCGGAGAAGGGGATTCGGTGATTTGGTTTGGGCACTCTTTTGCTAAACCTTAAAAAGATTGTATGATTGGGGTTGATATGGATGAGAAGTTGATTATTGAGTCTTTGTCGCCTATGGAGCGCGATGTTTTGCCTAAGTTAAGCAAGGAAGATTTAGAAGTTGGGGTTGTTGCTGAAAAAAGTAATTTAGATAAAACCACTGTGTTGCGGGCTGTTGGGTTGTTGGAAAAGAAGGGTTTGGTTGTTTCTGAGACTAATGAGGTGAAGAGGGTTGATTTGGGAATTTTGGGGATTAATTATTTAAAGAAGGAATTGCCTGAGCGGGCATTGCTCAATAAGTTATCTGATGCACGTAATAGTGTACCCTCTAAATTGGGAACTTCTGAAGAAGTTCCGGCTTCATCGGGCAAAGTTATTCCGATTGGTGAGATTAGGAATGTTTGTGGTTTGAATGAGAATGAGGCGAAGGTTGCGCTTGGTGTTTTGAAAGGGAAGGGTTTGGTTGAGATTGATAAGGGGAAATTGAAATTGTCGGGCGGTAGTGAGGTTTCAAAGAAGAGTATTGAGGAGGTTTTCATAGAGAAGTTGCCTGTTGCTTTAGATGAGGTTAAGGACTTAGATCTGTTGGCTTTGGCAAATTTGAAGAAAAGGAAAGATATTGTTGAGGTTATTGAGGAGAAGATTGTTAATGTGAAGTTGAGTGATTTGGGTTTGAAGATTTATGGGATGGACTTGGGTGGGGAGATGTTGGAGGCTTTGACGCCAAAGATGTTGAAGGGGACGAGTTGGAAGGGAAAGAAGTTTCGGCGTTATGATTTGAATGCGCCTGTGCCAAGGTTGTATGGTGGGAAGAGGCATTTTGTGAATCAGGCTACGGATTATGCTAAGTCGATTTGGTTGGAGATGGGATTTAAGGAGATGAAGGGGAATATGGTTGAGAGTGGGTTTTGGGTTTTTGATTCTTTATTTACGGCGCAGGATCATCCGGTTCGTGAGATGCAGGATACGTTCTACCTCAAAAATTTGAGGTCGAAGTCAGGAGTTGGGAGTTCGGAGTTGGGAGTAAAGAAGGTTTTGGAGAATGTTGCTAAGGCGCATGAGGGTGGGGTTGATGGAAGTAAGGGATGGCAGCAGAAGTGGGATGAGGAAGATGCTAAGAAAGTTTTGCTTAGAACGCATACGACTTGTTTGTCTGCTCGGAAGATTATGGAGATTGGGAAGAGTGGAGAGTTTCCGGCGAAGTATTTTGCACTTGGGAAATGTTTTAGGAATGAGACTGTGGATTGGTCGCATGGTTTCGAATTTAATCAGACTGAGGGGATTGTTGTAGATGAGAATGCGAATTTTGTTCAGCTGCTTGGTTATTTGAAGCAGTTTTTTGGGAAGATGGGTTATGAGAAACTTAGGTGGAGACCGGCTTATTTTGCGTATACCGAGCCGTCATTGGAGATTGATGTTTGGCACGAGGGGAAACAAAAATGGTTGGAACTTGGTGGAGCTGGGATGTTTCGGCCTGAGGTGACGATTCCGATGTTTGGGAAGCATGTTCCTGTTTTGGCTTGGGGTCCTGGGTTTGATAGGGTTATTATGAATTTTTTTGGGATTGATGATTTGAGAGAGATGTATAAGAATGATTTGAATAAATTGCGAGAGATGAGGGTTTGGCGGAAGTGAAGGTTTTGGTTAATGGGAAGCATGAGGCGACTGAAGGAGGGTTTTTGATAGGCTCTACTTCGACTTTAATCAAAAGTGATAAAAATATTCTGGTTGATCCTGGATCTTTTGCTAATGAAAAGAAGCTCTTAGATGCCCTAAAGGGAGAAGGTCTTTCTCCTGAAGATATAGATATTATTATTCTTACCCATACCCATATTGATCATACTACGAATGTTCATTTGTTTAACGGGGCAAAGATTATGTTGAAGTTTGCTGGAGGCGAATATCCTGGGCAGGTTCAGACCTTGAATAAAGGTTTTTTGGAGAGAGGAAATCTTATTGATAATCCTGAGATAGCAAGGGATGTTCGAGTTATTTTTACGCCTGGTCATACCCTTGATATGATGTCCGTTGTCGTTGATACTGAAAAAGGTGTTGTGGTTGTTGCTGGTGATGCTATCAGGGTTCCTCGGTTGACTGATTTGGAAGAAAGGGAAATTGAGATGATTACTGCTGATATGGATGCTTATGAGGAGAGTCGGCGGAAGATTTTGGAGTTGGCTGATTTTATCGTGCCTGGACATGGTGAAATGATGGAAGTTAGAACTCATGAAAAAATTTGTTCTGATATCTTGTGTTAGTAAAAAGCTGGATGGACAGCACCGGGCTAAAAATTTGTATATTAGTCCTTTGTTTAAATTTAATTTAGCTTATGCTAAGTTGCTGAAGGCTGACAAGATATTTGTTCTTTCTGCGGAATATGGATTGCTGGAGTTAGATAAAAAGATTGATTCCTATAACAAGACTTTGAATGAAATGAGAATTAGAGAAAGAAAGGTTTGGGCCGAAGGAGTTTTGGGACAATTGAAGGAGAAGGCTAATTTGGATAGTGATGAATTTGTTTTTTTGGCTGGGAAAAGGTATCGGGAGTTTTTGACTCCCGAAATTAATAATTATGATGTTCCAATGAGGGGACTTGGGATTGGCCGGCAGCTTAAATTTTTGAAAGAGAAAACTTGCGGAACATGTGGAAAATTGCATGGTTTATTTGATAGAATGGAGAAACATCGGTTTCCTTTCGATGAGAAGAGGATCCCGCGAAATGGGATATATATTTTGTTTGAGAAAGGTGAGCCTGGACATGGCGTGGATAGGATTGTTCGAGTTGGTACACATACTGGAGAAGGGCAATTGAGATCTAGATTGAAGCAACATTTTTTGAATGAGAATAAAGATCGTAGTATTTTTAGAAAGAATATTGGAAGGGCTTTGTTGAATAAGGACGGAGATGGTTTTTTAGAACACTGGGAACTAGATTTGACTACGCGAGAAGCTAAAGATAAATTTTTGCACCTTATCGATATGAAGAAGCAGGCGGAAGTTGAGAAAAAGGTTAGTGACCGTATTAGGAATAATTTTAGTTTTGCTGTATTCGAGATTGAGGATATTGAAGATCGATTAAGGATTGAGTCGCGAATTATTTCGAGTGTTTCTGGATGTGAAGAATGTGGGGCTTCTGGAGGTTGGTTTGGGTTGAATTCTCCTAAGGAGAAGATTAGAGATTCTGGGCTGTGGCTAGTTAATGAATTATACAAAGAGGGAATGAAGGATGAGGAATTTTTGGAATTGGAAAGATTAATAAGAGATAAAGGAGATAGTTTGGTATGACAATATTGACTATGGATCGGAAGGAGCTTGAGAAGCGGGTTGGTAAGATTAGTAAGGAGCTTGAAAAGAAGATTACGGATATGGGGACGCCGGTTGAAGAGTTGACTGACTCGGAAGTTGAGGTTGAGCTTTTTCCGAATAGGCCTGACCTTTTGAGTTTGGAGAATTTTGCACGGGCTGTGAATCAGTTTAATGGGAAAGGTAAGGTTGCTAAGTTCAGAATTTATGAGCCAGAGAAAAATTACGAAGTTATTGTTGAGAAATCTGTAAAGGTGGTTCGGCCATTTACTGTTTGTGCTATTATCAAGGGATTGAAATTTAGTGACTCTGATATTAAGAATGTAGTTGATTTGCAGGAGAAGTTACATAATTCTATTGGACGAAAAAGAAAGAAGGCTGCGATTGGGATATATCCCCTTGATAAGATTAGTTTGCCGATTCGGTTTGTGGGGCGAGCGAGTGAGGATATTAAGTTCTTGCCACTTGAGGCTTCTCGGGAAATGAATGCTCGGCAGATTTTGAAAGGGCACCCAACTGGAAGAGAATATGCTCATTTACTTGAAGATACGGATGTTTATCCTGTTTTTATTGATGCTAATGACGATGTTTTAAGTATGCCGCCGATTATTAATAGTGAGAAGACTGGAAGGATTGATGAGAAGACGCGAGATGTTTTTATTGAGTGTTCTGGACATAATTTAGTTTATTTGAAAAAGGTTTTGAATATCTTGCTTGCTTCAATTTCGGAAATGGGTGGGAAAATTTATGCCATGAATATTAAGGATTCTAAGGATGGGAGTTTTGTTTCTCCTGATATGGGGCATGAAGATTTGGAATTTAAGATTGAGGATATTGAGAAGACTTTGGGGATTTCATTGAAAGAGAAGGAAGTTAGGGGATATTTGAACAGGATGGGGATTGGAATGAGAAATGATAATGGTAAGTTTTTTGCTGAGGTTCCTTGTTATCGTGCGGATATTCTACATTGGATTGATTTGACTGAAGAGGTTGCGATTGCTTATGGGTATGATAATTTTGTTCCGGAGATTCCGGAGATTTCTACTATTGCAGAGGAGGATTCTTTTGATAGGGAGAAGAGAGCGATTGGAAATATTTTGGCTGGACTTGGAATGCTGGAATGCAATAGTTTTCATTTGACTACGAAGAAGAATATTAAGAAGATGCATTATGAGTTTAATGATTTTATCGAGGTCGAGGAGAGCAAAACGGAGCGGGATGTTTTGAGGATGGATATGATGACGAATATGTTGCAGATTTTGTCGGAAAATTCTGATGCTGCTTATCCGCAGAAGGTGTTTGAGGTGGGACGTGTGTTTGCTTTAGATGAGAAGAGTGATAATGGAGTTAGAGAGAAAGAGAGATTGGCGATTGCTATGGTTGATGAGAAGATGGGATATACTGAGATGAAGCAGGTTTTGGATTATTTGTTTAAGATGTTGGGATTGGAGTATATTGTTGAGGACGTGGAGGATTCGAATTATATTGTTGGGCGATGTGGGAAGATTGTTGTTGATGATGTTGAGGTTGGGCGGGTTGGTGAGGTTGCGCCTAGGGTTTTGAGGAATTGGAAGATTAGGTTTCCGGTTGTTGGGTGTGAGATTGGGTTGGGATTTTTGTGATGGGTAAATATATAAAGTTTCGATTGGTTTATTTTTTATGAAGAGGTTGTATTTTTGGTTGGTTATGATTATAACTTTGATTCTTTTGATTAGTATGGCGTTTTCTATTTTCGGGGATGATGTTTTTGGCGGAGAAGAAACTGTAGAAGATGAAGCGAAGGTTGCTGTGACTATTTTGGACAATAGAGAAGGGATAGAAGATAGTAGGGAAGGGGTTGATGAGAGTAGTGGTTCTTAGTTGGGTTGATTTGTAATTGTAGTGTTGATTGTCATTATATTAATAAGGGTTATATTGTTCGGGAAATTATGAGTTATTATTTTGAAGTTTGGTTGAAGGGATTTGCTAAGGATTATCTTCGTGGGATTTCTGATAAGGATGAGGAGGTTTATCATCCTCATGTTACGCTTGTTCGGCCGTTTAGTTTGATTAATGATGAGAAGATTGTCAGGAAGAAGATCGTTGATTTTTGTGGGAATATTAAGCATCCTATATCTTTTTATTTGGAGGGAAGAAATGATTTTGATGGGAAATATTCTCATGTGCCTGTTTTTGAGGATGGGGCTTTGAGAAGATTTGATGATGGGCTTGAAGATTTGATTAGAGGAGATGTTGAGCTTGTTAAGAAGATTGATGCTGTGAAGAAGTTTCATGCTACGGTTAGTGATGAGGATGTTGATTTTGATTGTCCGAGGATTGATCAGTATATGTTGAGGCTGACTGGGATTAGGAATGAGAGGATTTGGTTTTCTTATGATTTTGTGACTGGGGATGTTTTGGATAGGGGGATGAGTTTGGATAAGGGTAGGTGGGATTACACTTTGAAGAAATTTGGAAAGATGAATGTTTAATCAAAATAGCTTCGTTCTTTTTCTATGTTGCCGTTTTCAAAGTTTGTTTGGAAGGACTCAAAGAGTGTGTGGATTTTTGATTTCATTTCTTGCCAGATTTTGAAGTTATCATTTATGAATTTTATTTCATCTTCTTCTTTGTATATTGTGTCTAGTTTCATGATTTCGATTTGTGCTTTTGATAGGACTTTGTAAAATTCTTGGATTTCTTTTTTTTCTTCTTCCGTCATGTTTTTTAGGATTTTGAATACGAACATAGGTGGGGCAGTTGGGTTGATTAGGGTTTCGAAGAGGTGGATGTATGCTGTGATTTTTTCATTGATGATTCGTCTGATTTCTCGTGCTAGGAATAGTGGTTCTTTGTCTGCGATTTTTTCGATGTCGAAGTCTTGAGCTAGTGCTTCGAAATCTGGGAGGTTGTGTTGTTTTTTTAGTGATTCGTAGTCTTCTTCGAAATTATATTGTTCTGATTCCTGGGTTTCTTCTTCCATTACGGATTCGTGCTAGGAAGGTTTATAATATTTTGGGGATGGGTAGATCTATGCCTGATTAGCTTCCCAAAGGGATGACTCGCTTCGCGACCCTCAGCATATATTAAGCGTTACATTGGTAAAGTAGGTTCAAAGAACCTTCATGCTTTGAATTTCAAAGAAATCCAAAAATGTAGAGGTCGTGGGTTTTACTCACGATTCACACTAAAAATTTCTAATCACTTCGTAGAGAAAATTCGCGCAAATCGTTCGCCCCGTAACGGCTTATCGATAAAGTTATAAGATAGAGTCATTGAATTTTATTATGCCTGGTTAGCTCAGTTGATAGAGCGTCGCATTGGTAATGCGGAGGTCGCGGGTTTGATCCCCGTGCCAGGCTTATCTTGTTTTTTTTGTTTCTTCTGTGTCGTTGATCTTTATTGCATTGCCTACCATATGTGTTGTGTCGACTCCGATGTCCCATAGTGATGATGCGGTGCTGCCGATCCAGCCGAAGTAGAGATAGACTGAGTTGACGATTCCTCGTGGGGATGTTATGTCGATTTCTTGTGTGTTGAAGTGGCCTATTATTGAAAAATAGAGTATTGCTCCTACTATTAGAATTATTGCGATTCTTATTTTGTTGCCGTGATGTTCAAGTTTTAAATAAGCGAAACCTAGGAAAATTAAAACTGCGACTGCTATCCATTGAGCTATCATGATTTGTTAAGGTTGAGGAGTTATAAAAATGTTTTTATATGTGAGATGCTACTATCTATTATGTTTAGAAAAAGAAAGAGGCAGCGAAAGACTTTGTCTTTCGGGGTGGCTCACGAAAATAAATTTCCGTGGGGGGTTCACTTCGTGGGGGGTTCACTTCGTGGGGGGTTCAGCTTCGCTGGGGGCTTGGCAATATTTACTAATTTAACTGAGGGATGTCGTTATGTTTAGGAAAAATAAAAAATTTCATATCTATTTATTTAGGCACGGGAAGACGACGTTTAATCGGGATGGTCGGTTTACTGGTTGGATGGATTCTAGGTTGACGGCGGAGGGGAAGAAGCATGCTAATATTGTTGCTAAAAAGTTGAAGAGTAAGAAGTTTGAGGTTGCGATTCATACGAGGTTATCTAGGTCTAAGGATACTTTGAAGCCTGTTCTGAGGGGGCATGATGAGTGTCGAATTGTTTTGGAGGATGATAGAATGATTGAGCGTAGTTATGGGGATTTGCAGGGGACGACGCATGAGCAGTTTGTTGATAGGATTGGGAAGCGGAGTTATGATTTGAGGACGCATGGGGATTTCGTTGTGAGTTTGGATAAGAGGAATAGGAAAAAGATTGAGGAGTTTTTTGGGACAGAAGAGTATAAGGCTATTCATCGAGGGTATAAGGTTGCGGCTCCGAATGGTGAGTCGTTTGCGGATGTCGAGAAGAGGGTGGGGAGATTTATCAAAGATTTGAAAAAGTTTATGAGGAAGAATGAGGTGAATGTTGCGATTTCGGCGCATGGGAATTCGATTCGATTGTTTCGGAAGATTATGGAGAAGGCACATAAGAAGAGCGTGGTGCAGTGGTTTATTCCATATGATAAGGTGTATGAATATGAGGTTTGAACTGTTGATTGTCCTGGTCTGCTTATTGGGGTTTGTTTCGGCTACTAGCGTGACATGTATTATTGTTGATGATAAAGTTTTGGTTGAGGTCGAGCTTAGTAATGGAGCGAGTGTGATTTTGCCCGAGGAGTATTCTTTGTTGGAGGAGAAGGGTAGTGAAGTTAGTTTTATTACTAGAGACTTTATTCGAAAAGATGGTGAATGGATTTTTGTTTTGCCAAGAGTTGTTGATTTGGATTATGATTTGGAAGTTTATTTGCCGCAGGGTTATGTTTTGGTTGATGACTTAGTCTACCCTAAGGGTTATGAGATTTCTAGTGATGGCACTAGTATCATTTTGGAGTGGAGAGATATTGATAAAAATGAGGTTATTGTTTTTTACGAGGGATTTGAGAATTCTTATTTTTGGTTTTGGGTTGGTATTACTGGTCTGGTTTTTTTGGGTATTGGTTTTTTTGTTTTAGAGAAAAGGAAGTTCTCTAATAAGATTAAGAAACTCAACAGGGAAAACAAAACTAAAGATAGGGGTGCAAAAAAAGAGTTGGTTAGTCATAATTTGTTTGGGGATGAGAAGAGGATTGTTGAGTTGTTGGCGAAGCGGAAGAGTTGTTGGATGAAGTATTTGGTTCGGGAGCTTGGGATATCTAAGGTGATGTGTACTCGGAAGGTTCGGAGTTTGGTTGAGAAGGGGATTGTTGAGAAGGAGAATTTTGGAAGAGAGAATAGGGTTAAGCTGCGCAGAGCTAGATAGGTAAACACCCAAGGGTGTACCTCCTGCCTAGAGGGCATCTGCTACGCAGACAAGGTCGGCAAGGTTTCAATTAGTTTCAGGTGGTTGTTATATAGTGTTTTTATCTGAAGATGTTATGAAGGTGGAAAATTTACTAGGTTACTGCAGGGAGTTAATTAGATTTAACTTGTTGAAAGGGGGTAATATATAATAATGAAAATGAAAAAAATAACTGGATTATTTGTATTGATGTTTTTAATGATTGGAACTTTTAGCTTTGTTGTTGCTGAAGATGAAAACGATAGTTCAACTATAAGTGAGAATTCGATTGTATGTGCTATGGATGCGAAAATTTGTGATGATGGTATTTCTGTTGGAAGGACTGGGCCTAATTGTGAGTTTATATGTTCTGAAGATACTTTAAATGAAGAGATCAATCCTACCACTATTGATTCTACTGGTGTTGTTGTTGCAAGAAAAATTGGGTTTTTCGAAGATAGGATGGACCGTTTGAGATTAGCTTTTACTTTTAATAAGGAGAAGAAAATTGAGATGGCTTTGAATATGGCTGAGAAGAAATTGGCTGAGGCTGAACTTTTGGCCGAGGAAGATCCTGAGGCTTATGAGAAGGCGCAGGCTAGGTATAATGAACTTGTAGCTAAAGCTGAAAAGGTTCTTGAAGCAATGGAATCTAGAGCTCAGAATAACAAATCTTCTGCTGGAGATATAGAAAGGATTGTGCGTGTTCAAAATAGATTTGAAAAACATCAAGATAATGCTGAAAAGTTATATGCTCGTGCTTATGATAGATTAGAAGCTAATGGTGCTGATGCAGAAAAGGTTGAAAGACTGGAAAAAGCTTATGAGAGATATTCTAATAGAACTGGGAATATTGAAGAGCGAATTATGAAAAAGAAGGCCAATATCCTTCTAAAACATAAGGCTTTAGGAGAAATGAGTGAAGAGGATCTTGAAGAATTTGTAAGTCAGATTGAGAACAGTGAAGGTTTGACTGGGGCTCGAGAGATACGAATGGATGATTCTGGTGCTCTTAAGAAAAACATCGCTAAAATGCGTCTTCGTAACAGTGACGGAAGTGCTAATGGAAAAGCTACTAATGATCCAACTTTGAAATGCGCGGCAGAAGGGGAAACTGTTTACGTTAGTGAAACATCCTCTACTGGAGCAACTCCTTGTTGTAGCGGATTAGTTCTTGAGTATTGTGATGGATGTGCTGCGGATGTTTTAGGAACATGTGTGGTAGGTTCTACTGGAACCTCGACTGGTGCTAACTCGATTGCTGCTTAAGTTTTACGATGTTAAAATAAATTTTTATTTTTTTATTTTTTTGGGAAGGGTACTGGGTCTGTTAGAGACTAACCTAGTTTAGTTTTAGATAGAGTTATAAATTAGTCTTGTTTGTATCTGTTATGTTGAAAGGAGGTATTATATTATGAATAAAATAATTAATTTGTTTTTGGGGATGATTTTAATGCTTGGAGTTTCTGGTCTTGTTGTAGCTGTGGATGATGTTGCTCCTGTTGCTATGGATAACTATGTTCCTCCTGTTGCTGATTATGTTGAGCCTGCTGTGGGTGACGTTGCTCCTGTTGCTATGGATGATGTTGCTCCTGTTGCTGATTATGTTGTCCCTGGGGAGATTGGTGACATAGGTGAAGCTAGGAAAATCGGATTTTTTGAAAACAATGCAGATCGCTTACAGTCTTTGTTTACTTTTAATAAAGAGAAAAAAGTTAAGCAAGTCTTAGGTAGGGCAGAGAAAATGTTGTCTGAAGCTGAGATATTAGTTAATGAGGATAGTGAAGCTTATATGAAAATGCAAAAGAAATATGAGAAACTCATTGCTGAGGTTATGACGATCATTGAAGGCATTAAACCTGGTAAGATTGATAATGGTTCCAGTAATGGCTTAAAAAAGATTGCCGAAATTCAAAGTGAGTTTAATAATCATAAGGATCGTGTTGAGCAGATATATGCACGTGCTCGTAAGAACCTTCAATCAAGTGGTGCTGATATAGAAAAGACTGGGAATTTAGAGATATCTTATGAAACTTTTTTGAGTTTGAGTAATGAAGTTAATGAGAAAATTCAGGCGGGGAAAAATTCTGTTTTTGAATCTGGGACTTTGGATGATGTTGCTACCGGAAATGTGGCGATGTATAATCCCGCTATTGACGGTAATAGTGATTCTGTTAGTGACTGGGAAATTAGAATTAGTCAACTTGAGAGTCGAATTAGTCAACTTGAGAGTCAAGTGATAAATCTTATGGGAGCTAATATTCAGACGGATGTTCCTGTGGTTGAACCTGTTATGGATGACTATGTTGCTCCTGTGGTTGAACCTGTTATTCCTATGATTGAGCCTGTTGCTCCTGCTATGGCTGAACCTGCTCCTGTGGATGACTATGTTGCTCCTGCTATGGCTGAACCTGCTCCTGTGGATGACTATGTTGCTGCTATGGCTTATCCTTAGGTTATATTATTAGGAATTTATTCCTAGTTTATTTTTTTAGATTATTGTTATTATGGGCAGGTTAATAAATTGATTCTGTCTTTTGTTTTTATGGAATGTAGAATTGGGAATCTTGAATTAAAGAGTCGTGTTTTTCTTGCTCCGATGCTTGAACCTAATGATGTTGCGTTTCGATTGCTTTGTAAGAGGGCTGGTTGTGGCTTGACTTGGACTGGGATGACTTCAGCTTTGTCTAGGAAGAAGTTGGATTTGGATGATAGGCCGATGTTGCAGTTGTTTGGGAATTCGTCTAAGGGGATTGAATCTTTTATGAGGAGGTATGATAGTGAAGTGAGGGGTTGGGATTTTAATTTGGGTTGTCCATCTAAGCTTTCTAAGAGGTTGGGGCATGGGGCTTGCTTGAGTGATGTTATTGTTATTCGGGAGATATTAGAAGTTATGCGGAGTTGTACTGATAAGCCTTTGACTGTTAAGATTCGGAAGAGTGATTTGGCGTTTGATATTTTGAGGATTTGTGAAGAGGTTGGGGTTGATGCGATTTGTATTCACGCTCGAACTGTTTCACAAGGATATAGTGGGGATGTTGATTATGAGTTTGCTTTGAAGGTTAAGAAGCGGAGTGGTATACCAGTTATTTTTTCGGGGGTTTCTAGGTTTGAGTGTGTTGATAAGATTTTGAAGGATTTTGATTTTGTTATGTTGGGTAGGTTGGCTATTGGACATCCTGAAGTTTTTGGGGATAAGGGAGATGTTTCGTTTGGGAAATATTTGGAGTTGGCTCGGAAGTTTGGTTTGTTTTTTCGGCAGATTAAGTATCAGGCTATGAATTTTAGCAAGGGGTTGGTTGGGGGGAAGAGGTTGCGAATGGCTTTGATTGAAGCTCGGGATGTTGAGGATGTTGAGAGAATTATGAAAAAGGATTAGTTATAACCTAGCAGTAGTTACATGGGATAACTTTATAAATAGATGATGTCTAGTTTTTTTATGGGAATGAGTAAAAAGAAGAAAAGGGAAATGGCTAAGAATAGAAACAAGCGATTAGTTTCTCTTGCGACTATCGCTGATGATTGTGATATAGTTCTTCTTGATAATTGTGCTGTTTTTGGCTATATTACTCTAGGTGGGGTTTCATCTGAGCAGGAACATGAAATTGATTGTATTAGGAAATTGTCTTCAATTGTTCAGAGTAAGAAAAATATTTATTTAACTCCTGGTATTTGTAGAGAATTTTTATGTGATGAAGTTAAGGATTATTGTGCTTCCAAGGGTACTCTTGGTAAAAATTTATGGAATGCTAGGATGGACTTATATAGAAAGTTTAGGACCGGGGGTTTAATTTTTGATAAATTTGCTTCTGCTGATAATTATGTTGGTTGTATGCATGATATGGAAAGATCTAGTTGGTATAAGGATTTGTCTGGTAGAGATAGGAGTCTTTTGAAGACTGGATATTGGACAGCTAGGACTGGAAAGAAAACTGCTGTTGTAACACAGGATGGACCTATAGTTAACTCTTGGATAACTGCTATGGAAAATGGGGAAATGCCTAGCGAGGGAGTTACACCTGATAATTATTTTATGGCTAAGAGAAGGGGTGCCGCTGCGAAATGCGAAATTGCTAAGGCTAATATTAGGTTATAAGAAAGTAATATATAGTGATTTTGATTTAGAATGTAATGATTTGGAAGGTGATATCGTCTATTGTGATTTTTTTAATGTTTGTTTTTAGTTTTGCGTTTATGATTGAGAACTTACCGAGAGATCCGGTGGAGTTGAAAGTTAATTATGTTGAGCCTGAGAGTGTTGAGATTATTAATTATGGAGCGGTTCCTGTTTTTGCTGAGAGCTTGAGGTTTAATCATAATTTTATTTCATATTTTATTGAGAGTGATTGTGATGAGGATAGGAGAGGCATGATGATTGAATCTCTTGGTATTTTTAGTGATGAGGTTGGTATTGTTTCGTTTTTTGAAGGTGATGAAACTTCTGATATCAAGGTTGGATGTTCGGATGAGTTTATTGAATTGGGTGATAATTTGTTTGCTGCTGGCGAGGGTGGACCTTCGAGAATTATTAATACAAGTGGGTTTAAAGTGATTGAGGAAGGGAAGGTTCTTTTGTATAATGGGAATGATTGTGATTATCCGATTGTTGCGTTACATGAATTGGGACATGTTTTTGGATTTTCTCATAGTGATGACCCTAAAAATATTATGTATAATACCTCTGACTGTGAGCAGCGGATGAGTGAGGATATGGTTGACTTGATGGTTGACTTGTATTCGATTGAGGCGTTGGCTGATATTAAGATTGAGAGTGTGGATGGGATTGTGAAGGGGAGGTATTTGGATTTTAATATTTCAATTTTAAATGAGGGGTTGTTGGATGTTGTTGAGATTGATTTGACAATTTTTGCCGATGGTGATGTTGTCGATGTTGTTGAGTTGGGTGAGATTGGGATTGGGTATGGTCGGACTTTGCGGGTTGAGAATATGAATATGCCTAAGAGTAGTGTTGATGTTTTGGAGTTTGTTGTTGATTATGGGGATACTCTAAGGGAAATTCGGAAGGATAATAATATTGTTGAGATGATTGTAGACTCTAATAAAACTTAAAAGCTGGTGTTTGTTTTTTGCGTGATGGAAGAGGATTTGAAATACACACATATATTGAGGGCCTTGATGGAGTTGCCGTTTCAGGTGGGACGGAATTTGTTGATTGATTTTTTGACTGGGGATTATTCTAACAAGTCGATTAGTAAAAGTCGGTTGGATGAGTTGGATAATTTTGACAGTTTGAGTTGGGATAGAGGTAAGGTTGCGGGAGAGATTGATAGGTTGATTTCGAATGGAATGATTGAGATGATTCAGAGTGATTATAATCGGTTTGTTAAGGTTATGAGTTTGACTATTCGTGGGAGGAATGAGATTACGCGTCCGACGCTTGAGGCGAAAAGGTTGGGGAATCGTGTTGATTTTGGGGAGAGCAAAGTTAATGGGGATGATAGGGTTAGGTTTGAGAAGTATGGGGATTTTTTGGAGATGTATAATGATGAGCAGAAGAAGGCAATTGTTTCGGATGCTAAAAATTTGCTTTGTGTTGCTGGAGCTGGAAGTGGGAAGACGACAGTTTTGACTAAGAGGATTGAGTTTTTGGTTAAGCATCGAGGGGTTGATGCCTCGAAGATTTTGGCTATTACTTTTACGCGGAAGGCAAGGATGGAGATGGAGAGGAGGTTGGGGGAGTTGGGTGTTGTTGGTGTTAAGGTTCACACTTTTAATTCGTTTTGTGAGAGGATTTTGCAGAGGCACGGTGCTAAGATTTATGGTAGGCAGGTTCGGGTGCAGAGTTATAGTGATAAGATTTTGGCGATGAATATGGCTTTGGCGACGCTGGGGTTGGATATGGAGCAGATTGTTGATGAGTATTTTAGTGCGGGACAGAAGAAGTTTCGAACGGCGAGTCAGTTGTCTAATGCTTTTATGAATGATTGTTTTGCTGTGATGGATTATTTTAAAGTGAGTGGTAAGACTGATTATGATTGGACTCGGGATGTTGACGGGAAAGAACGGGTTAATGCGGAGAGGATTTACCGAATTACGAAATATTTGAAGGAGCATATGGAGACGCAGGGGTTGCGGGATTATAGTGACCAGATTATTGACGCTATTAAATTTTTTAAAGATAATCCGGATGGTATACCTAGGCTTGAGCATGTTTTGGTTGATGAGTATCAGGATGTTAATGCGATGCAGATTGAGTTGATTGGGTTGCTTTTAGAAGCCACACGTAATAGTGTACCCTCTAAAATGGGCACTGATGTGCCGTCTTTATTGGGCAATCTTTTTGCAGTTGGTGATCCACGGCAGTCTATTTTTGGATGGAGGGGGAGTGATGTAAATTATATTCTTAATTTTGAGGATGATTTTGGAAAGGGAAAAAATGAACCGCGGATGGACGCGGATGGACGCGGACCTAACGAAAAAGGTATTGAGATTATTCATTTGAAGAAGAATTATCGGAGTTTTGGGGGAGTGGTTGATTTTATGAACCATGCTATTCGGGATATGAAGTTGCCTGATTTAGAGGGACATCTTGAAGGTGAGGCGAAGATTAGGATTGAGGATTTTTCTAATGAGGATGCGGAACGTGATTTTGTTTTGAGGGAGATTGAGGATTCTGATGTTGGGTTGAATAATATTTTTGTTTTGGCTCGGACTAATAAGATATTGTTAGAGTTGTCTAGGGCTATGACAGCGAGGGGGATTGTTCATGTTGTTCGGGCAGATGAGTCGGCGGGGAAGAAAGTCAATGGTGATAATGTGGAAGGTGTTACTCTTGCCACTGTTCATGCGATTAAGGGGCTGGAGGCGAAAAAGGTTTTTGTGATTGGGGCCAATGAGTCCAATTTTCCGTGTAAGGCGACGGATCACCCTGCGGTCGAGATGGTGAAGATGGATGATTATGACAGGGAGGAAGAGGAGAGGAGGTTGTTTTATGTTGCGGTTTCTCGGGCGAAGGAAGAGTTGATTGTGACGCATACTAAGAAGGCGACTTATTATATTACTGCGGAGATGAGAAGACTGGTTGGGGGTTTGGAGTTGGGGGTTGGGGGTAAGGCTGCTGATGTTGATGAAGGCTTGGTTGGGGAATTGAAGAGCTGGAGGGCGGTTGTTAGTAGTGAGCGTGGGGTTTCAGCGTTTGTTGTTTTGTCTAATGCTACTATTGATGAGATTGCGGAGAGGATGCCTAAGGACGCTGAGGAGTTGATGAAGGTTTCGGGGATTGGGCCTGAGAAGTTGATGAAGTATGGAGAGAAGATTTTGGAGATTGTTGGGGAGTTTGGGGATGAGGAATAAACGCTCCGTCCTCGTCTTGATGGCATGAAATTCTGAGGAATTCCAATTTACCTTCACTTCAGAGAAGCTCGGACACAGAATTAAAAATTCCTAAAGAAAACCCAAATATTTACTTTAAACAAATCCTGAAATAAAAACGCTCCGTCCGGGATTTGAACCCGGGTCACCGCCGTTCTCCAAAAGAATCTCAGGAGAGATTCAAGTGGTTGTTCAAGCGAACATAAAGCCGTTGTCTCACCGACGAGGGCTTTCCACCTCTTTGAGAGGGCGGCATCCTTGGCCACTAGACTAACGGAGCGTATTGGTGTGAAAGTGATTTGGTTTTTAACCCTTTAGGTATCTCTGGTGAGCTAAGATTAAATATAGCTAAATTTTCCAATTTGCGTTTTCTTGAACAATTTTCCCATCTAGAATTATTTTTGCTTTGCTCATGTCTTTGACTATGTCCCAGTGGATTATTGAGTCGTTGCCGCCGCCGTTTTCTTTGTAGGCTGCTCCTAGGGCTAGGTGAATTGTTCCACCCATTTTTTCGTCGAATAATAAATTCTTTGTGAACTTGTTGACTTTTGGATTCATACCTATTCCGAATTCTCCTACGTAGGAAGCGTTTTCGTCTGCCGATAACATTTCTTTTAGGAAATCTTCATTCTTTGAAGCTGAGCTTTCTACTACTTTTCCGTCTTTGAACTTTAGGTAAATATCAGTTACTTCTTTTGATGCTTCTATTGCTGGATAGTCGAATTTTATCCAGCCATTTAGTGATTCTCTAACTGGTGCCATGAAGACTTCTCCCATTGGGATGTTTTCTCCGTCGAGATCTGATTTTGCTAATGAGCCTTTGATTTGGAACTTTAAGTCTACGCCTTCGCCGATTAGGTGAACTGATTTTCCTTGTTTAAATATTTCTAAGATTTCATTCATCTCTTTCCCGATTTTGTCCCAATCCTGGAGACATGCTCCGTAGACGAAGTTTTCGTAATCCGTTAGGCTCATTTCTGCATCTTGCGCTAGGGCTTGACAGGGGTAGGCGACGGAGCTTCTTTGGATGTATGGTTTTCCGTTGCAGATGTAGGTTGATATTGGTTTGATTACTTTTTGTCGTGCTGTCATTTTTTTTGGGTCGGAATTTGCTAGGCTACGAGTATTGGTGTCGGTTAGTATACCTACGTATTTTTGTGCGTTTTTGACTTGGTAGTTGAATGAATCTGGAAATTTTTCGATTTGATGAGGTTGTGCATGTTTGAAAAAGAAAGGTGCGGTTTCTCTGATATTGATTCGGAAGTCTGGGTGGGCGCCTCTTAGGACAACTTCTTTGTAGAGGGATAGCAGGAATGGTTCGGCTTCGATTCCGCCTGATAGTATTACATTTTCTCCTTTTTTGACTTTTAATGCATAGTCTACTACTAGTTTTGCTAATTGTATTGTTCTTTGATCTACCATATTGTTTTACAGAAGCAGTCTGTGGCTGATCACCTGGTTGTTTGGGGAGGTTTTGGTTTTTAAGGATTTGGGTTGTATTTGATGAGTTCGAAAGTTTTTTAAAGTTTAGTCTAGTTTCTTTGGAATGGAAGGATTAGGCTCGATGTTTTTGGTTTTGATTCTAGTCCTGACTGTCGTACTCTTGTGAGTGCGATCGTTTTTTTTAAAATGGTTGTATTATATATTTATCGTAAATTGAATGTCAGTACCTTCATAGAAAGTTCAGTCATTTTTTTTATTTTAAAAAAAAATGAAAGGGGGTGGGTTTAGATGGATAATTATAATGAGTCACGCCGTAGAATTGTTATGTCTGGAAATATAAATAAGCCCTACATGGCATTAAAGCAATGGAAGATTGGAGACATGTCTGAATGGGAAAGAGATGGGAAAAGATATACTTCTCGCGGTATTGTTGATTTTATTAATTCTAGTGGTTATGATTTTACTTTTGATCGTGATGCTTTGCTTGGTATTCGTGTGACCAAATTTAATATAATTAAAAAAAATGCTGATTTTGCTGGAAACAAGAGATTAGAAAACTCTTTTTAGTAATGAGAGAATTTTTAAATATAACAAGTTTTGTTTTGTTATGGATATAGATTTTGCTGGGATTGAGAGGAAGTGGCAGGATAGGTGGGCTGCTAAAAAGACTTTTTGCACTCAAGGTGTACCCTCGGCTTCGGGCAAGGTTGATGCTAAAAGTAAGAAAGAACCATTTTATGTTTTAGAAATGTTTCCATATCCGAGTGGAACTGGGTTGCATATGGGGCATGCTTGGAATTATACGATTGGTGATATTTTGGCTCGGTTTAAGATTATGCAGGGTTTTAATGTGCTTCATCCTATGGGGTTCGATGCCTTGGGTTTGCCTGCGGAGAATGCTGCGATTAAGGCTGGGATTCATCCTGAGAAGTATACTAGTGACGCTATTGATAATTATGTTAACCAACAGAAGGCGCTAGGTCTTAGTTATGATTGGTCTCGAATGGTTAATACTGCTTCACCTGATTTTTACAAATGGGACCAGTGGATTTTTTTGAAGATGCTCGAGAAGGGACTTGCTTATCAGAAGGAGGCTTCGGTTAATTGGTGTCCTGAGTGTAATACTGTTCTTGCGAATGAGCAGGTTAACGAGGGGAAGTGTTGGAGGCATGAGGATACGGAGGTCCATGTGAAGAAGTTGAAGCAGTGGTTTTTCAAGACGACGGAGTATGCTGATGAGTTGTTGGCGGGGTTGGATAAGATTGATTGGCCGGAGAGGACGAAGACTATGCAGAGGAATTGGATTGGGCGGAGTGAGGGGACAGAAATCTCTTTCGAGATTTCAGGTGGTTCGGGGGTTCGGGGGTTCGGGGGTTCGGGCAAGAATATCTGGAAGGTTTTTACGACTCGGCCTGATACTATCTTTGGGGTTACTTTTATGGTTGTTGCAGCTGGGCACGATAGGTTGGATGAGTTGGTGACTGATAAGCAGAGGAAAGATGTTGATAAGTTTTTGAAGAAGATTAAGTCGACTAGTGAGAAGGATATTGGGAAGCTTGATAAGGAGGGTGTTTTTAGTGGGAGTTATGCCATGAATCCGGCGAATGGGGAGAGCGTTCCGATTTGGATTGGGAATTTTGTTATTGCTGATTATGGGAGTGGAATGGTTATGGGGGTTCCGGCGCATGATAAGAGGGATTTTGATTTTGCGACTAAGTATGGGATTGAGATTAGGCAGGTTGTTGCTCCTTCATTTCTTGATGAAGAGAATCCTCCCAGAAAGGATGCTGAAAATACCGAGAGAGACATTATACATGCTATAGTTTTAAATGAGAAAGGTGATAAATTTATTGCTCTGAGGAATAAGAAACTTCCGTGGCTTACTCCTGTTACTGGTGGCATTGATGAAGGCGAAGAAGCGGTTGATTCTGCCATTAGAGAAGTTAAGGAAGAAACTGGTTATCAAAATTTTGAGTTGGTTAAGGAGATGCCATACAAAATGCATGTTCTATTTTATGCTGCCCATAAAAAAGTTAATAGGTCTGTTCTTTCTAGTGTTTTTGTTTTTCGGTTGACTAGTAAGACTCAAAAAGATTTGGACGATAAGGAAGCTGAAAAACATGAGGTTGAATGGAATTCTGTTTCTGACTTGGATAAGTTGACTCCTGTTGCTGAGCTTTCTGAGATGTTGGAATGGTATAATAATGGAAAGGAAGTTCATACTGGGGATGGTGTCTTGATTGACTCTGGGGATTTTGATGGAATAAATAGCGGAAAAGCTAAAAAGGAAATTGCTGCTTGGTTGGCTGAAAGTAATAAAGCAAAAGAGGTTGTTAATTTTAAACTTAGGGATTGGGGAGTTAGTCGTCAGAGATATTGGGGGACGCCGATTCCGATTGTTTACTGTGAGGATTGTGGTGCTGTTCCGGTTCCTGAGAAAGATTTACCTATTGTGTTGCCTAAGGATGTTAAGTTTGGTGAAGGGAATCCGTTGGAGAGTAATGAGGAATGGTTGAAGGCTGAATGTCCTAAGTGTGGTAAGATTGGTAGGCGAGAGAGTGATACTATGGATACGTTTGTTAATTCGTCTTGGTATTTTTTGAGGTATTGTGACCCTGATAATTCTAAGAAGATTTTTGACTCTAGGAAGGTTAATGCTTGGAATCCGGTTGATGTTTATATTGGTGGAGCTGAGCATGCTTGTATGCATTTGCTTTACAGTAGATTTTATGTTAAGTTCTTGCGGGATATTGGAGTGCTTGATTTTGACGAGCCGTTTAGTAAGTTGTTTCATCAGGGGATGTTGCATGCTGAAGATGGGCGGAAGATGAGTAAGAGTCTTGGGAATGTTGTTTTGCCTGAAGTTGTTTCTGGAAAGTATGGAATTGATACTGCGCGGTTTTTCTTGAGTGGGTTGGCTTCTCCTGATAAGGATATTGATTGGTCGGAAAAGGGGATTGTTGGAAGTGCTAGATTTATTCGGAAGGTTTATGGATTTTATGATTCTCGTAAAAATTTGAAAGATTCTGATGAGTTGGTCTCTAGATTGAATTTGGCTGTTAAGAATATTGAGGAATATTATGGCAACTTTAAATATCGGAAGGCGACGATTGAGCTTCGGGAGTTGTTTGGTTTGATGAGTAGTGGTTGTTCTAAGGATATTGCTTCTAAATTTTTGAAATTATTTAGTCCTATTTGTCCGCATATTGCGGAGGAGCTTTGGGAGAAGATGGGAGGTGAGGGGTTGGTTTCTGTTGCGGCTTGGCCTGAGGTTGATGAGGAGAAGATTTTGGGAGATGAGGATAATGGGGATTTGAATTCTAAGATTATTGATAGAGTTAAGGGAATTGTTAAAGAGGATACTAGAAGAGTTTATGTTTATGTGATGCCGTTTGAGATTGGGGATGTTGATGCTAAGAAGATTTCTAAGGGTGTTGGTAAGAAGGTGGAAGTTTTTGCCGTGAATGATTCTGGGAAGGTTGATCCGAAGAATATAGCCAAGAAAGCGAAGCCGGGGATGGCTGCTATTTATTTAGAGTGAAACTAACTAGTTTTATTTTTTATTGCTGCTATTTCTTTTTCTACGTATTCTTCTATTGAGAAACTTGATGGAATTACTGTTGAAGATCCCCTTACTATTTCTATAGAGGATTTTTTTTCTGTAATTATTGGTAATTCGTCTGGTCCGTATTCTATATACTTATCGAATGTAAACTCGTAAACACCTTCAGAGTATTTGCACGATCTTAGTATTCCCGACATTCCTTTTTTCCCATCTGCTACTTTGATAAAACTTCCGTTATGTTCACTATATTTCGCTTGTGCACCCGGTTCATCTTTCGATAAAAAACCTATTTGTCTTTTCATGAATTGGGATGCTGTTTCTGTTTTATAAGTCTTACTATTGAGTGATGACACTTTGATAATGACTAGTTATTTAAAGTGGGTTTGGTTTTGTATGTTATGGTGACAAAGAGTGGCAACGGTGTTTTGGCTAAGGTTTCTGGGAAGAAAAGATCGATTGGAGAGATGGCGGCTGATGGGATAGCTAGGTGGGCTGGAAGTTGGGTTTTTATTATTGGGTTTTTGATTTTTCTTGGGATTTGGATGGTCGTTAATGTTTATGCTTGGGTTGGTGAATGGGATCCGTATCCTTTTATTTTGTTGAATTTGGTTTTAAGTTGTATTGCGGCGTTGCAGGCTCCGGTGATATTGATGAGTCAGAATAGGCAGGCGCAGAAGGATAGGATTAAGTTGGAGTATGATTATAAGGTGAACCGGAAGGCGGAGCGGATGATTGAGGAGATTTTGGAGCGGGTTCGGAAAGGGAAGAAGTAGATAGTTTGGTATATGAATTTTTATAAAGAATAGAGTAATTTATTTTGCATGGGAAGTGGAATTATTTTGATTAGGCGATATATAGAAGAGCCTTCTTTTGAACATTATTTCGAACCTATTTTTAAAAATAGAAGTATCGGTATTAGTAATAGGCACTTTTTTGGAGAACTTGTTAGTGATAAGAAAGCGCTTCTTGCGTTGGAGGGTGATGTGACTAAGGATATTGTTTATAATGTCATGAGTGAGGGTATGGCTATAGCTGAAAAAGATAATGAGGAAAATAATTTTCGTAGAATGCATGAGTCTCAGAGACCTGAATGGTATCATCTCGCTCCTACTCTAATGGATGAACATCCTAAAATAATTGGACTTTATAGTGGGGATAAAACTGCATCTAATCTTTTTGAGAGTGTGGGATTGGAGTATGTTTCCAGAGAGATGGAGAGGGGAGTTTCCCGAATTGTTGACAACATGGCGCATGAAATTAAGAGATTAGGTAATAAGTTTTCTAAATTTTGAAAGTATACTTATTCTAGGATTGCCTTAATTCTTCTAACACCTGCACTCGAAGATTGTTCTTTTTTGATTTTGAAATGTCCTAGTTCTGAGGTGTTTTCTACATGAGGTCCAGCGCAGAGTTCGGTTGAGAAGTTTCCTATTTTGTAGACTTTTACTTTGTCACCGTACTTGTCGTCGAAGACTCCTACTGCTCCTACTTTTTTTGCTTCCTCTGGTGTCATTTCCTGCATGTTAACTTCGAGCGACTCTTTTATTTTTTTGTTCATTAAATCTTCTATTACTTTCTTTTCTTCCGTTGTCAATTTTCTGTCGAAGTTGAAGTCGAATCTTAATCTATCTGGAGTTATGTTGGAACCTTTTTGCATTATGTTTTTGTCGTTTAGAACTTCTCGTAGTGCTTGGTTTAACATGTGGCAGGCTGTGTGGAGTCTTGTTGTTTGTTCGGAGTTATCTGCTAGGCCTGATTTGAATTTTCCGGCGGATGCTGTTCTTGAGAGGTCTTGATGTATCTTGCATTCTTTTTCGAACCCTTCTTCGTCTAGGGTGATGCCTTTTTCCGACGCTAACTCTTTCGTCATTTCTATTGGGAAACCATAGGATTGATACAATAGGAAGGCATCTTTACAATTAATCTCTTTTTTATCTTGTGTTATTTTTTCGAAAACTTTTAGTCCTTGCTCTAATGTTATTAGGAATCTTTCTTCTTCTTTTTGTAGTTCTTGATTAATTTTCTCTTTATCTAAATCATAGTCGTCGTAGATTTTGTAAATTGGTTCTGCTATTTTTGTTGTAAAGTTTTCGATGCCTAATGTCCGTCCGTGACGAATTGCTCTTCTAATTAATCTCCTTAAGACGTAGGATTGGTCGGCATTACCTGGTGTTATTCCGTCGTTGATTATGAAGGCTGCAGCTTTGATGTGGTCGGCTATTATTCGCATTGCTTTTTTATTTTCTTTGTATGACTTGTTTGATAATGATTCTATATTATTTATGATTGGTTGCCATATTTCTGTTAGGTAATTATCCTCGAAGCCATTTATCACTGCAAGCATTCTTTCTAATCCTCTTCCATTATCTATGTTTTGTTGGGTTGCTTTGTTGTAATCGCCTTTTTTGTCCTTATTGTATTCCATTAATACATCGTTCCATATCTCTACCCAGTTTTCTTCATCTTCTGGGTCAAAAACTTTTGGGGTTGGTCTATCATTTGGTTTCCAATAAAATAATTCTGTGCATGGTCCGCATGGCCCAGTTTCTCCTGCGGGGCCCCACCAGTTGTCTTTCCCTGGCAAATATGCTATTCTATCTTCTGAAATTCCAAGGTCTTTCCAGATTTGTACTGACTCTTCATCTCGTGGAGCTTTTTCGTCTCCTTCAAATACCGTTACAGCTATTCTTTCTTTTGGCAACTTTAATTCTTTTATTGCGAATTCGAAAGACATTTCTATAGCCTCTTTTTTCCAGTAATCTCCGAGTGACCAATTGCCTGTCATTTCAAAAAATGTGTGATGCGTTGTATCTCCAGCTTCCTCTATATCGTCCGTTCTTAGGCATCTTTGAATATTTACCAGCCTCTTCCCTTGCGGGTGTGATTGGCCTAAGAGATATGGGACTAGTGGGTGCATACCAGCTGTTGTGAAGAGAACTGATGAGTCGTTCTCTGGGACTAGAGATGAGTTTTTGATTTGAGTGTGGGCGTGCGACTTGAAGAATTCTATGTATTTTTTTATTAGTTCTTTTCTTTCCATTGTAAAAACTAGTGAATTGGGTTTTTAAGTTTTAAGAATTTAGCTCTCTAAGTTTTTCATTGATTACTTTTAGTTCTTCTTCTATGTCGTCTCTATTTGAGGATGTTAGTTTCGTTTGGGATTTTGGTTCTTGGTTCTTTTGGACTGTTTTGGGGATACTTGGTTTTGGGATTTTGTTTTGGATTGAATCTATGTGAGTTAGGGTTGATGATATTAGTTTTCGTAGTTTGAGCTTGAGGTCTTGTTTTTGCCTCGAGAGGATTTTTAGATTGTGGAGTCTTTTGAGAGTTTCGAGAAGTGAAGCTTGTGCCATTAGGACGTTTGATTTTGATTTTTTGTAGTCTAGTGGAGGAATTGATACGTAGATTTCTTCTTTTGTGGCCATGATTTTAAATTTGGTTGAATATGTCGTCGTTGATTTCGCCCAATCGGGATTTTATTTTTTCGACGTCTTTAGCCCAACCTTTTAATTCTTCTTCTTCTTGTGATTTAACGTCTTTTATTTTTTTTAGTACTGACTCTATTTGGCTAACTTTGTCTTTGATTGTTTCGAAGTTTTTTTGTGAGGTTTGGAATTTATCTATTCTAATAAAGATTGGTTCGTTTGCATGTTGAGTCGGTTTTGATGGGGATTGAACAGTTGGTATTTTTGGTACCTCTTCTACTGTTGGCTTGGGTGCCTCTGGGATTAGCGGCATTTTTGGTGGAGATGATATGGGATTTTGAATGGAAGGTTTTGGAGGAATTGACGACTTCTCTTTTGAACTTTCTATTGCAGGCAGAGTTGCTGTTTGCCCACTCACTTCGTTTTCTCCAGGAGATGGCGTATCTACTACAGCGGACTTTACCATTTCTTGATTCAAATTATCATTTTTAGAAGTCGCAGGAAAAGATGGAAGTTCTGGTAGATCTTTTTTTGGTTCGGGTTGTTCTAGTTTTGGGAGTTCAGGTAATGCTGGAGATGTCGGTATTTTCGGCACCTCTTCTTTTTTACTGAATAATCCCATATTATGACTTGCCTTAATTTCTTTTTATAGGTTTATAGTAATTTTATAATGACTACATTTTGTCGAGGGAGATAGAGAAAGGTATATAAAAGAAAATTTATTTTGATGGTAATGTTACAGGTTAAACTTTTGCACGATTTAATTGAAGAGATGGCCGGAGAGAATACTGGGAGAATTGCGGAGATTTTGTTTAAGAAGAAAGATGTTAATGAGTTTTTGATTGCGAAGAAGATGGAGTTGACGATCAATCAGGTTCGGAATATTTTGTATAAGTTGTCGGCTGATAATCTGGTTTCGTTTATTAGGAAGAAGGATAAGCGGAAGGGTTGGTATATTTATTATTGGACATTGAATACAGAGAAGTGTCTGATGAAGTTGGAGAATTCTTTGATGAAGAAGATTGCTAATTTTGAGGGGGTTTTGAATAGTCGGGAAACGAAGCGGTTTTATGTTTGTAAGAGCTGTGATATTGAAGTTAGTGAGGAGAAGGCATTAGAGAATGGGTTTAGTTGTGAAGAGTGTGCGGATATTTATGAATTGAGTGATAATAGTCGACCGATACGTGAGGCTAAGACCTGGATTACTCGGACAAATAGGAATGTAGATATGATTAGAAAGGAGCTTGAAATTGTTCAGAAGAAAAAGAAGATAGCTAGGAAGAGGGCTTCTAATAAGTTGGATAAAGAGGAGGCTAAGAGGAAGGAATTGATGAAGATTATTCGTGCTGCGGCAAGGAAGAAGGTGGCGGAGGCTAAGGCGAAAGCTGCTGGGAAAGTCGTGAAGAAGGTTAAGAAGAAGGTTGAGAAGAAGGTTAAGAAGGTTAAGAAAGTCGTGAAGAAGGTCAAGAAGAAGGTTACTGTTACACGTAAAAGTATACCCTCTAAAAAGGGAACTAAGGTTCCAGCTTCATCGGGCAAGAAGAAGGTTAAGAAGGTGGTTAAAAAGAAGGTTAGTCTGGCTAGTAAATTGAAAAAGAAAATTGCTGGGAGAAAATAATGAATCATTCTATTGGGACTCGTAGAAGAGGAGGATTTGATTCGAATCTGTCGTATACTAGTGCTTTGATTGCGGCAAACGTTGCCGTGTTTATTGGTGTTCTTATTTTGATGGGATTTTTTGGCGATGACCTTATTGTTTCTTGGATTGCTTTGATGCCTGCTATGATTTTGGAGGGGAGGGGTGTTTGGACTTTTTTGACGAGTATGTTTATGCACGCTGGGATTGGGCATTTGTTTGTGAATATGGTTTCCCTTATGTTTATTGGGAGTTTTGTTGAGAAGTTGATTGGGAAGAAGCGGTTTATTTCTTTGTATTTTATTGGGGGTCTTTTTGCTGGGTTGTTTTTTGTTTTGATTGCTTTGGCGACTGGTAGTGATTTGAATGTTTATGCCGTCGGTGCGAGTGGTGCGATATTTGCTTTAGGTGGCTTGCTTGCGGTTTTGACTCCGCGGCTTCCTGTTTTGGTTTTCTTTGTGATTCCGATGCCGATGTGGGCTGCGATGGGTTTCTTAATGTTTGGGCTTTGGGCTTTGTCGCTTGGACTTGGATTGCCGATTGGTAATACTGCACATCTTGGCGGATTGATTGTGGGGCTTGGATATGGGTTTTATTTGAAGAGGCGGTTTCCGAGGAAGACTGCTATGATATCTAAATATTTTGCTCGTTGAGAAAAATATCTGGACGCTTCGCTGGTGGGTGGTTGGCTAGTGCCGGTGGTTATCACTAAAGCTCCGAAGGTAGCGCTTACGCGCGGAGCTTGGCGGTAAGATTGATAAAGGTTGTACTCTATGTTATTTTATGAAGGATGTTTGGATACTTGAAGATGATAAAACTTATCGGAAGAATCTTGAGAGAGCTGTTGCTAGGTGTGGGTTTGAGCCTGTTAGTTTCGTTGCTTGGAATACTTTTTTGCAGAAACATTCTAAAGCGAATAAGGAAAATATTTATGGGATGATTTTTGATAATCAATTTCCTAGATATGAGATGGAGCCTGGTTCTGTTGAGGATAACCTTGGTATTGAAATTATTGATAGGTTGAATAGTAGAGGGTTGCTTGAGGGGGTGAAGGTTGTGCTTTATACTTTTAGTGAGATGAATAAAAAGATTGAGAAGGTTTGTGGGATGGGGGTTCGATATGAGCAGAAGGTTTTGGGTGTTGGATGTGGATGGGTTGGGGAGTTTTTGAATAGGGGGATGTCTAAGTGAAGGATTTTTTTGTTAACAATTATAATAAGTGTTGGAAGTTTGCTATTGAGTGTCGGTGGTTTTTTGTTTTTGCGTTTGGGCTTTTTGCTTTGATGTTTTTGATTGGGTTTGCTTTCCCTGTTTTTTTTAGGGCAGAGATCTTTGAGATGATTGAGAAGCTGATTTTGGAGATTGAGGGTTTAGGCACTATAGAATTGATTGGGTTTATTTTTTTAAATAATTTGACTGCTAGTTTTATGGCATTTGTTTTGGGAATTGGACTTGGAGTTTTGCCGATGATTACTTGTGTTATTAATGGGTATTTGCTTGGGTTTGTTGCAAGGGAGGCTGTGACGGTGGATGGGATTTTTGTGATGTGGAGGATTTTTCCGCATGGAGTTTTTGAGTTGCCGGCTATTATTTTTTCGATTGGGATGGGGTTGCGACTGGGTACTTCTTGGTTGGGGGTTAGGAGTTGGGGGTTAGGAGACAAGAATAAGGGAATGGGTTATGTGTTTCGGGAAGGGTTGCGGTTTTTTGTTTTTGTCGTGGTTCCATTGTTGGTTGTGGCTGGGATTATTGAGGGTGTTTTGATTGGATTCTCTTTTTGAGTATAATTATTGCTAAAAATATATAAAGAAATGATGCTTGGTTTTTGTATGGGGAGAATTGAACTTAATTGTTCTGTTAAGAGAGGGGAAGATATTGTTGGTTATGAGTTTTCGATTTGTGGGAAGAAGTTTTGTGTTGATAGGAATAATGTTGTTTCTGGGATTATGAAGAATCTTGAGTGTAAATACTATAAGGTTATTGGGGATAATTTTGAGGAGAGAAGTGAGTTGGAGGAAGCTATTGAGGATAGGAATTTTGAATATATTGGATTTGATTATGGGATGAGGAGGCTAGGGGTTGTTGGGGTTTAGAAGTCGAAGATTGATTTTTGTTTGCCGTAATTATTTAGAAGCCAGGATTTTTGTTTTATGGTTTCTATTGGAGTCTCTATTCTTTCGCTAATGTCTTGTAATGCATCTTTGATTGTGTCGAAATATTTTGGTTTTTCCTGAAATGTTCGTTTTGCTGTTTCTCTTACAATTCCGACTCCAAGGGGGGCGTAGTATTCTGGGCGGATTTCTCTGAACATTAAGACTGAGGCTTGACGTTTTATTTTTATTAGGTGTTCTGTTAAGGGGAGACGCATTGCGTAGTAGCCGCCGGTTACGTTGAATGCATATTTTTTTCTTCCGTTAAAGCCTTCGTGGTCTTGGGAAATTTCTGTTTCGGTTCCGGAATATGTTGCGCCTGCTTGCCAGGCTTCGATTGCTTCGAATGCGAATGGGCCGGGGAGGATTAGGGCTTCGATGTAGTTGCCGAGGAAGTTGCCTGAGTATAATGTTATTTGGTTTGTGTGGGGCAAGTATCTGATTTTTTTGAGGTGTTCTTTTGAGATTGTGTCGTCTGTTGCTGTTATGCTCCATCTCGTTGGAACCATTCGTCTTGCGGCTTTTTTTCCTAATAATCCGATTGATAATAATTTTTGGAGATGATCTATTTTTGTGTTTGATTTATAGAGTTCGTTTATTACGTCTACTGATTTTGCGTCGGTGTCGTTGATTAGATAGTCGACTTTTTTTGGAACGAAGGGATTTTCTTCTAGGATTGCTTTTACTAATGGTGCTGGATTTGTCATGGGTTGGAAGACTTTATCTACTGTGAATTGCATGGTTGGTTTTTTCTTTAGGAAGATTTCGGTTGAGACTGGTTTTGAAGATAAAGCTAGTTCTTGGGTGACTTGTTTTATTTTGTCGTTGATTTTTATGTGAGTTTGGGCTTTGCCGTAGATTAGTTGACCTCGGAGTCTTAAGACGTTTGATATGGAGAAGTTTTGTTTTGACCATTCTTCGGCACTTGGGAAGTTTGATATATTGTCGTTGTCTTGGGGTGTTAGAATTCCGGCGTTGATGTAGGGATAGCCTATTCTTCCGACGAAAAGTTCTGGGGCTGATTTTCCTGAGAAGTGAAGTTTTGGTTTCGGGGCGTTGTCTTTGAATTTGGCTAAGATTCTGCATGAGTGACCACATAGACCTTTTCCCTTACAACGTATGCATAGATTGTCCATCTTAAGACACCTCCGGTTTCTTGAAGTTCAACTTCCCTTGATTCAGTCCGCTATGCTCGATATACATGCGTGGCTAGGTGGTTTAAGGTTTAAAGGAATTATTGTGGTTGTCTAATCTTTTAGATCGCTTAGGCCGATTATTAAGAATATTGCGCCGATTCCAAGTAATGCCCATACGAGTCCGCCTTTTAGGAATAGTGTTGCAGCTGTTCCGAAGTTGCTCCAGTTTGTTATCCAAGTGTAGATTGGGACTGATAGGAAAACTAATCCAATTAGTATTTCTAGGTATTTATTCATGTGATTCTATGGTATTTTCTTTTATAAGTTTTGTTGGGGTGAATGGATATTTTTATAAAGAAGTGGTGACTATGATTGATATGGTAGAGAAGGTGGTTGGTTATGTCGTTTCGGTCTTGGGAATTGTTGTCATGGCTGTTGGCTTTGGTATGATTCCGTTTGAGGTGGCCTTTTTAGATGGTGTTGCTGGGAATTATATTGCTGGAGCTGGTATTGTTTTGGTTGTTGTTGGTGTTGTGATGTCGTTGGAGAGGGGAAATGTTGGGAAGAAGAGTGTTAAAGGTGGTGAGGATGAGATTCCGATTTATGAGGGTGTTGGGAAGAAGCGGAAGGTTGTTGGGTATCGGAAGGGGTAGAGTGATTAAATTTATAAAGAATAATACTCTGTAATAGTTATGAAAAAGATGTTCGGGTTTTTGGTTATGGGGATTTTTTTGTTTTCTATGATGGGGATTGTCTCGGCTGGGCCGGCTGAAAATATAAAGAGTTTTATGGAAGAAAGCTATAAGATACTTGAACCTGTTTTGGGTTTAATTTTTGGAGATCTTAATAGTGGGGTAAATACTGGTTCTGATATTATATTGGCGAAAGTTTTATTTTTGATAATTATATTCTCTGTTGTGTGGAAAGCCCTTGAAAATATTAAATTCTTTGAAGAGACTGCGTGGATATTATGGACGGTAAGTACGGGTGTTTCTATATTGGCAATTAGGTGGTTTGGAAATCTAGAAATAATTAATACTGTACTCTTACCATATTCTGCTCTTGGAATTACTCTAACGGCTGGAATTCCTTTTATTCTGTATTTTATTATTGTAAAAGACTTTGCAACTACACTTAGAAAAATATCTTGGACTTTTTTCATTGTTATATTTATAGGATTATGGTTTATGAGAAGTGGTGCTCCTACTAGTGTTGCGGGAGGAGTTGGAAGCTTTGCATATATTTACCTTGTTACTGCTGGACTAGGTCTTTTGGTCTTGATGTTTGATGGGACTATTCAAAGAATTATAAGTAAGGCAAAAATGGAGAGACTCCGTGTTGGTTCAAATAGGTCTCTACTTGATGCTCAACGTAGAACAATCAAGAATGCCGATAGTGACTATGCCGATGGTACTATAGATGAAGCTCAGCACGAAACAAGAGTTAAGGCTGCTAGAAAGAAAATTCAGCATCTTCAAAAAACTAAATAATTCTGAAAACTTTATAAAGTTCCATTCTCTTTATTCAATATGAGAAAATTGGTTGGTGTTGTTTATGGTTGATCTTGCTTCTGGACTTGGTCAGGGTATGGAACAGTTGATTGAGGCTGGAGAGAGATTATTGTTCCCGTTTTTTTCCGCTCTTCTTGGCGGGACTAGTGATATGTTGTTTGAGAGGGTTTTGTTTTTGGTTATTATTTTTGCCGTTGTTTATATTGTAATTTCTAAGATGGATGTGTTTGAAGATAATGCGTATATTATTTGGATTGTTTCGGTTTCGGTTTCATTGTTATCTACTAGGTTTTTGGTTGGAGAGGGTTTATTGAAGACTATGTTGTTGCCTTATTCTGTGTTTGGGATTGCTGTTAGTGCTTCTTTGCCATTGTTGATTTATTTTACCTTTGTTGAGAAGTTTGATGATAGTGCGACCGTTCGGAAGATGCTTTGGATTTTTTATGTTGTTACTTTTATTGGTATATGGGGAATGCGATATGATGATGTTGGAAGCTTGGCTTGGATTTATTTAGTTAGTGCTGGGGCTGGGTTGATTTTCTTGTTGTTTGATGGGACGATTAGGCGGGCGATTATTAAGCAGGGATTGAAGGCTACGGATGCTGATAACCAGAATGATTTTATCGCTGAGATAAAAAAGAAGTTGACTGATCTTGAGAAGTATAAGAGAGAGGGACATGTTACTGAGAGTTATTATAAGAAGAAGAAGAAACAGCTCGAGAAACAGATTAAGCATATCATTAAGGGAATGTGATTACTACTTTTATAGTGTGAATTTTTTGGGAATGATTTCGGAATGTTTATAAGGAATTTACTCTTATTGTTTGCATGATTGATAAAGGTGAAAGGGGGTTTGAATAAAAATGGGTAATATAACTAGGCAATCTAAAATTATATTAGGTATACTTATTTTCATATTTGTATTGGTTATTGGTGGTGTTTCATTGAAATGGATTCTTGCTACTGATGTTATTGCTGCTGGCGCACCTGCGGATAAGCATCCAATTAGCCTTCCTACATGGCTTGAAACTCCGACAAGTATTGTATTTGGTGACGATTCTTTGAATAGTACTGAATCTTTTATTTTAGTATTAGCAGTTTTCTTGATTCTATTGGTAGCACTCGCGGATATAATTAATGCGTTTTCTTCTTTTAGTGAACCTGTCTCTTGGGTCATTGCTTTGGGATTGGCTATTATTGGAAGTGTTACTAGGGTTGTTGAGAATATAGTCGCGTGGTTTGGTGTCACTGCTAGCATAGGAGCTATTGGAATTGGTCTTATAGTAATCTGGGCTATAGTAATCGCGGTAGTAATGAATTTTGTAGTTGGATGGTCTGGACTTAAGGCTGTTCATAGGGCACAACAAGATCAGGAAGAGGTTAATAAAGCGACTTCTGATATGAGAAAGGGGTTTGGATTACTAAGTGGTGCTTCGGATATAGTAGAAGGAGCCGCTAAGAAATAGACATAAATACTTTTATTTTTTTTATTTTTTTTATTTTCCTAACTCTAGGATTTCTTCACTGAAATCCTCTATATTCTTTTTTGATTGATGTATTTTCTCTCCGAATTCTTTGGCTTCCAATAATTTGGCATTTCTTTTCTGTATACTAATTAGATAGTGCGCGAAAAGGAATATTGCTATTATGATTAATAGAGTTAGAGCTTTTCCGAACATTCCCATTTCTTTAAAGAAGTTAAGTGAGGCTGTTAGTCCTGTCGTGAAGATTAGGATTTGTCTTGTTATTCCTATGGCGCTCATTATTATTACCATGCTTATAGAAATTATTAGTGATGTTTGTTCGTTGAATGATGTGAATTGGAGTGCGTCTGACAGGAAAAGGAAAAGGAAGAACGACATTCCTAGGAGTATCATTAGGTTCATCCATGTGACTTCTTCAGTGGATAATCTGAATAATCCGCTAATAACTTCTGTTAATATCGGTGTATCTATTTGTCTTTCTAGAACATTTTCTGTTTCTTCGTTGAGTCCTCCCAATAGTGCACTTAATTTTTCTTTAGGTTCTTCTGGGATTATTTCTTCTGCTGTGATTATTGGTAGAATCAAAAGGGTTAATAGTATTAACAGGGTCACTTCTTTTCTCATGTTATGTGGAATGGAATTTAGTTTATATAAGTTTTGAGAATATTTAAAAGTCGGGATAATATGTAGTTATATGAAAAGAGTTGTGCTTTTGGTTTTATTGTTTGGATTGATGTTCGTTTCGGCTGTTGAGCCTAGTGCTGGTATCGATGGTGATGATATGGCGGCTATTGAGGGAGTAGTTGAGCAGTTGCCTTTTGATGAGTCGGGGAAGGTTGATTTTGGGAAGTATGATCCGTTTGTTACGAAGGCTGAGCTGAGGATTACTGAGATTAATCTGTGGCTTGAGGATAATGCTTCTTGGCTGAAGGTTGTGTTTGGAATGGTGCCTTCTTTGACTTGGTTGTTTGTTGCCAATCTTTATGTTTGGTTATTCTTTGTTGTTGTTTTTATTTTGAATGCTGATGCTACGTTTAGTTGGTTGCCTTTTCTTAATAGGAAAAGTATGGATTGGGTATTTTTTGAAATGAGTTGGGCTCGGCTGTTTGGAATTGTATTGTTTTCTATTATTATTGGTTTAAAATCTACTGTTTCTTTTGCTACTCTTATTGTTGGTCTTGCGGATATTCTTTGGAACTATGTTTTGCCTTGGGGCATTGCTATTGCTATTATTGCTCTTGTTATATTTGGAGTTGGAGTTGGAGCAGCTATTCCTATTTTTTTGCGTATTGTTACTGCGATTAAATATACACTTGATGAGAGAAGGAAAAGAAAGGCTGATACCCAGGAGTCTTTGAATCGTGAGGTTTTAGAGAAGGTTGTTGAAGGTGTTACTGGGGACTGATAGTTCTGTTTTTTAGAATTGATATTATGAAGAATGTTGCGACTAGGGATATGATTAGTGTTAGGAATGCGTAAGATGCGGCTTGGGTGGTTCCGATGACTGCGCCGGTTATTAGGTTTTCATGGAGGATACCTGTTGATGCTGTGATTATGATTAGGAGGGATGTGAGGTTTATTGCGAGTGAGATGGCGAGGACGATTCCGATTATCATGATTATTTTAATGCTTAAACTTTTATATAGGTTTTGTATTGGATGATAATGGTGATGGTCTATTTATTTTTTGTTTTAGGAATTATTTTGTTGACTAAGAGTGCAAATTGGATAGTGGACTCTTCTTCTTCTATTGCTAAGCGATTTGGTGTTTCGAGTTTGATTATTGGGTTGACCATTGTTGCTTTTGGGACGAGTCTGCCGGAGTTGGTTGTGAATCTGATGGCTGCGTTTTCGGGTAATGGGGAAATTGCTTTTGGAAATGTGATCGGGAGTAATATTGCTAATGTTTTGTTGGTATTGGGTATCGTTGCTGTTATTGGAAATGTCCGTTTTAAACATGAGACTATTTGGAATGAGATTCCGTTTGCTTTATTGGCTGCTTTTGTTTTGTTTGTTTTGACTGGTAATTTGTTTGGGGCGAAGGAGTTTTTGATTAGAGATGATGGCTTTATTTTATTGGGATTATTTGTGGCTTTTCTTTATTATGTTTTTGTGATGGCTAAGAGAGGGAATAAAGAATTTGATATTAGTTCTATTGTCGGTCGATCGAATTGGAAGATTGGATTGAAGTTAGTTTTGGGAGTTGTTGGTATTTATTTTGGAGGGAAATGGGTTGTTGATGGGGCTGTTGTTATTGCGAGTCAATTGGGATTGAGTGAATTTTTGATTTCGGCTACGGTGATTGCGCTAGGAACGAGTTTGCCTGAATTGGTTGTGAGTATTGCTGCCGTTAGGAGAGGGGACATTGATTTGGCTGTTGGAAATGTGATTGGGAGTAATGTGTTTAATATTTGTTGGGTTTTAGGAATTGTTCCATTGATTTCTCCCTTGGCTATTCCAGCTTTTATTGGGCTTGATATTGGAGTGATGTTTTTGGCGACGTTGTTGTTGTTTGTGTTTGTGTTTGTCGGAAAGAAGGGTCACATTAGTCGGACAGAGGGGATTGTGTTTTTGTTATCTTATGTTCTTTATATTTGGTATGTGATTATTCGGGGATAGATTTAGTATATAAATATTTTTAAGTGTTAATTGTTGGGTTGGGTTATGTTGGATGACGAGTTTTCTAAACTTCGGAAAGAATATGATTTGGCTAAAGTGTATGCTGCGATTGGTGATTTTGACAGGTTGGGGAGTGTTCGTTCGGGGATTAGTAAGTTCTTGGAAACTCGGCCTATAAATGAAGATGAGGTGGAATATGTTTTTAGGAGTGAGAAGGTTATTGATAGGCATGTGAGTGGGATTGTTGAGGGGCATTTTGCTTCGCTTTGGGAATGTGCGTTGAATGGGGATTCAAGAATAATGGCTCTTAGGACCATGGGATGTCTTGAGTATTTTAATGATCTCCAGAGTAAAGGTGTGTTGAGTAGTAATGTTATGAATTGTGCGGGGGAAAGGTTTGATGAGATATGGTCGATCTATAACTCTAGTGCGTATATGTCTAACTTAGAAGACTTTAATGATGCCTGTATGCGTGAAGATGGCGATGATATAATGTTTTCTTTTTATAGAATGAAGACTCTTTGTGGAGATAGTATCATTAAGGGGCCTCGTCGTGATGTCGAGTTGGATTAGAAAAAATCATTGAGTCCTTTTTGTTTTTTTGCTTCTTCTAGTTGTTGAAGCTTGTCTAATGCAGAGTTTATTCTTGCTTCGGAGAAGTCGTGCCTTGTTAATATTTGTTTTATTTTTTCTTTATTTGGTTTTTGGAATTCTATTTCTTCTAGTTGTTCTGTTTTGTAGTCTTGGAATTGCTTGAAGATTTCTTGCCAGTCGAAGATGAAGTCAAACTTTTCTGAGACATGGCGGAATATTTCTACTGGGTATTTATATTGCTGGACTACTTGTAGGGCTCGTTGTTGACCTAGTCCTTTGACACCGCCTGGGTTATAATCTGTTCCGACTAGGATTGCTAGACATGTTAATTGGTCTTTGTCTATTCCTAATTCGTTTAGGACTTGTTGAAATTCTATTAGCTCTGGTTTGATGTCGATGTAGAGTCCTGATGGAAGTTTTTTTCTTCGTGCCGAGGTTAGGTTTCGGATTAGGAATGGTGTTGCGTAGAGGAGTGTGTCGTAGTCTTGGGATGCTGCTGCGTAGACTTTGCCTTGCCTTGCTAGTGCTGCTGCTTCGGCTTCTCCTTCTGATGGGGCTTGGATTACTGGTATACCTAGGGCTTCTAGTAGTTCTTTGGATTGTGTTAGCATTTCGTCTGTTATTCGGACTGTCCGGCTGGCGTATTTTTTCATACCATGTATGTCGTCTTTGATTTTTGCTTCTTGATATTGTCGTTCGGCTGTTTCTTTTGCTTCGATTCGTTTTTCAATTTCTTTTTGCTTTAATGCTGGAGGTTTTCCATCGAATACGTAAACTGGTTTAATGCCTTCTTGGAGTAGGTTGATGTTTCGGTAGAAGAGGCCGGAGAGATGGGAGGTTGTGTTGCCTTGTTGGTCTTGGAGTGGTGTTCCGTCGGGTTGTCGGATTGTTGTGAGGAATTGATAGAGTGTGACGTAGGCGTCTATTGCTATGGTTTTGCCTTTTAGGTCTGAGAGGTTGATTTCTTTCCTTGGTATTATTTTTGATATGTTTACGCCCATGTTTGGGGGAGCGAAGCCTTGGCTTCGCGTTGTTGGTTTTTAGTTTTTGGTTTTTGGTTTTTAGGGCTTCGCCCGATTTGGCTATTTTTGTTATTTTTCTTTGGAATTTGTTCTGTTACTCTCTGCATTAGGGAGTTTAGTTTTTTTCCTATGATTATTATTTCTTGGATTAAACCCATGAAGGTTTCATTATTGATGTAATCTAATTCTTTGGATACTAATATCATACTTTCTACTTCTTTGGTTGAGCCCATTGCTATGTTTAGGAAATTTCTTAGCTCTTTGCTGGTTTCTCTTCCGCATCCTTCTGCTATGTTGTTTGATATTGAGAGGGAGGCTCTTCTTAGTTGGGATGACATTGCGTAGATTTCTTCTTTTGGGAATTTTGGCAGGATTGATATTATGGTTTTGTGGAATTGGACTGCATCTTGCCAGACTTGAATGTTTTGGAAGTTTTGTGTCATGGTTGTGTTAAGTATTTTAGATATAAATAATTATTGGAATGGGTGGATTGTTAATATTCCTCTTTGTTTGTTTAGTGTTGTTTCAAGGGTTCTTCCTGAGATTCTTGGTGGATATAGTTTTTGAAGCTTGCCTGCTATTTTTATGAGTTGGTTATTTATTTCTTGCTTTTTATTTCTTTTTCCGTCTTTACAATTGGGACGTATATAGATTTCTTTGAATTGCTCGTATTCTTGTTTTGTGTCGTTTGTTCCTGATGAGAGTGTGGCGATAAATTGGTATCGGACTGCAGATCTTCCTCTTCCTTTGCATATTGATTCTCCTTTTATTTTAGTCGTCCTTCCTGGGATTGTTGCGTGATTGAATATAGTATACACGAAGTCGTTGATGTTTTTTGCTTGTTTCATTTTATTGTGGGAATAATTATTTGGTATATATGTAAGGTGTTGTAAATTAATAAGATTATCGGTTTTTTGGTTTATGAGAATTGTAGAATCCGACATATGCTCCCGCCATTTTAAGAAACTCTCTTGCATCTGTCTTTCCTTTTTTTTCCGCTATTTCTTCTGCCAATAACACTTCTTGAATTGTTCTATATAGTCCCTGAGACGGACTTATTTTTTTCCCATCATCTCCCTTTATTTCGGTTTCTATTTGGTAAGCATAATTTCCGGCTCCTCCGTATTGTTTGTCGAGTTGATTCATTGCATGACCTATTGCTTTGCTTTTTGACTCTCGACTTAGTCCTCCTGCAACTTTACGTGCTAGGACTCTAGATACTGCTCCACGATCAGATGTTGTTATGGCTAATTCTAAACCTCGGCTATTTTCTAGATTTGAGAAAGTTACTGGAGGTAATGAAACAATATATGGATGTTGTTTTCTTTTTGTTTTTGACATAATTGTATTAAAGTTTCTGAGTTTATAAGTTTTACCATTGTCATTTCTATTAAGTGGTTACATATATTCGCGGAAGGCATATAAAGTTTGTTTGCTTTTTCGTTTTATGGAGCTTGAATTTGTGCCTGTGGACTATGATTATTTCGACTTTGAGGGTAGGAATTATGTTCGTATGATTGGGCGAGATGGGGATGGTCGGAAGATTTGTGTCGTTGATAGTTATGATGCGAATTTTTATTTGGTGCTTAGGGAGGGGTATGGGGCGGATGCGGTTATTGATAAGATTAATGATATTGAGGTTTCTAAGGGTGGGCGTACTAGCAAGGTTTTGAAGACGGAAGTAATGGATAAGCATTTTTTGGGGGAGAAGGTTGTGGGTATTCGGGTTTGGATTTCGAATCATAAGGATGCGCATGAGATGATTTCTTTGATGGGAGATATGGAAGGGGTTGATTTTCGGAGGGAGTGGGATATCCCTCTTGTTACTAAATATATTAAGGAGAAAGGGGTTGAGCCGCTGGTTTGGTGTAATGTTGAGACTGGTGATCATGATGTTTTAAGAACGGTTGAGGGCCTCGATGTTGCGGATGTTTATTTTGCGGAGAGTATTGCGCCGATGAAGAATGGGGAAAAGTTTGTGCCTAAGATTTTGGCTTATGATATTGAGACGACTGGGAGGGAGATTGGGGAGGGTGAGATATTGATGATTTCTTATTGTTCTGGTAATGAGAGAGGAGTTATTAGTTGGAAAGGGATTGATGATGCTCCGGAGTATGTTGAGATTGTTGAGGATGAAGCGGCGATGATTGAGAGGTTTTGTGAGATTGTTCGTGAGAATGATGCTGATATTTTGACTGGATATTTTTCGGATGGATTTGATTTGCCGTATTTGAAAGCGAGGGCTGATTATTATAAGGTGGTTTTGGATTTGGGTGTGAATGGTAGGGGCCCTAGTTTTGCGAGAGGAAGGATTCCTTCTGGTAAAGTTGCTGGGCTTGTTCATGTTGATTTGTACCGTTTTGTCGACGCTGTTTTTTCTCAGTATTTGCAGAGTGAGACTTTGAGTTTGAATGAGGTGGCTGGTGAGTTGGTTGGAGCTAGGAAAGAGGATTTTGATTTTGCTAGGTTGGCGAATATGAACGAATCGGATTGGAGAGATTTTTTTTCTTATAGTTTGCAAGATGCGGTTGTGACTCATAAGCTCGCGATGAAACTTTGGCCTGATGTTAATGAGTTTTGCCATATTGTTAAAGAGCCTGTTTTTGATGTGACGCGAGATAGGATGGCGACGCATGTTGAGAATCATATTTTACATAATTTGGATAGGTTTGATGAGATTGCGGAGAGGCGGCCGGGACATGGTGAGACTAATGAAAGGAAGATGAAGCGGCGGTTTGAGGGAGCGTTTGTTTTTGAGCCGACGCCTGGGTTTTATGAGGATATTGTAATGTTTGATTTTACGAGTATGCACTCTAGTCTGATTGTTACGTATAATATTTGTGGACAGGCTTTGCGTCCTAGTGCTGGAGATGATAGGTATACCTCTCCTGAGTTTGAACTCGATGGTCATGATACTCGGGTATACTTCGATAAGAAGGTCGGATTTTTTACTACGTTGCTTAGTGAGATTGTTGATAAGAGGAAAGAGGCAAAGCTTGCGTACGCGCAAGCTCGGGGTGTCGGGGTGTCGGGGTGTCGGGGTGTCGGGAGTTCGTCTTCGACGAACGACTTGTGCAACAGTAAAAATCGAGAACCTGTAATATCTAAAGCTGAATTGAATATGTTTAAGGCTCGGTCTAATGCTTACAAGCTTTTGGCTAATGCGACTTTTGGTTATCAGGGTTTTTATGGTGCTAGGTATTATTCACGTGAGGCTGCGGCTGCGACTTTGGCTTATGTTCGGAAGTTGATTCATGATACGATGGATAGGATTAGTGGTGCGGGTTTTAAGATTATTTATGGAGATACAGATTCAATTGCGTTCCTTAGTGATGGAAAGAGTCGTGAGGAGATTATTGGTTTTTTGAAGGAGATTAATGAGGAGTTTCCTGGAATTATTGAGTTGGACCTGGAGGGCTTTTTTGATCGGGGTATTTTTGTTGCGAAGAGGGATTCTAAAGTTGGGGCGAAAAAGAAGTATGCTTTGATTTCTATTGATGGGAAAATTAAGATTAGGGGATTTGAAACTGTGCGGAGAGACTGGTGCGGGCTTTCGAGGAAGTTGCAGGATAGAGTTTTGAGGATGATTTTGACAGAGGGTGATGAGAAGGGGGCGTTGAAGTTGGTGCGGGATGTTGTTGATAAGTTGAAGAGTCGGGATGTTGAGATGGAGGACTTGATGATTAAGACGAAGATGAAGCGGGAGGTTGATGATTATGTTACGGCTGGTCCGCATGTTGCTGCTGCGAGGAAGATGATTGAGGGTGGGGTTCGGGTTGGTGTTGGGACGTTTGTTGAATATTTTGTTGGAGAGGGTTCGGGGAAGCGGGTTGGGGACCGGGTGTTTTTGGCTGGAGAGAGGGTTAAGTATGATGTTGAGTATTATTTGGGGAGGCAGGTTTTGCCTGCGGTTGAGGGGATTTTTGATGTGTTCAATATCGACATCAATGCCGAAGTGAAAGGGGAACGGCAGGAGAAGTTGTTTTGAGAGGAATTTGAATTATGGTAATGAAAAAAATTAAGCGAGTATACTGGATTACGAAGAAAGTTAGGAAGCCTGTTGTGATTAAGTTTCGGCGGAAGGATGGGACTATTGCTGAGTTTAAGGCGACTCGGATAGTTAAGAAGCCGGTGAAGGTTGTGTTGAAGCGAATAAAAAAGGTGTATTTGAAATGAGTAAGCGGATTTATATCGATAGTAATATTTTCATTAGTCTCTTTTTGAAGAGGGATGGATACAAGAATATTGAGCATTTTTTTGAAGAGAGGGTTAATGATTTGGATTTGCAGTTCTGTACTTCGGATTGGACGATTACTGAGGTTGTGAAGGTTTTGGTGACGGAGTGTAAGGTTGAGCCGGAGAGGGTGGCGAGATATACTGAGGAGCTCGAGAGGGAGAGGAGGATTTGTGGGGTTAAGTTTGAGTTTGTTGATGTTAGTCCGGTGAAGGGTTATGATTTTCAGGAGTTTTTTTATCATGTTCAGAAGACGGTATTGGAGTATAGGAATGGGTTTCAGGATGCGATACATTCACAGATTATGAAGAATAATGGGATTGATATGATTTTGACTAGTGATGCTGGGTTTGAGGGGATTGAAGGGATTGAGGTTTTGAATCCGTTGCGGGGGTAGGGGGTAGGAGTTAGGGGTCGGCTTGATTTGGAAGCTGGGTGAATTTTCCAATAGTATTATAAATTATATTGTGTGTTTATTTTTATGAGGAAGAGTGATGCTATTTGGAAGGAGTTGAAACATCATTTGCCGTTTACTTTAGTGCTCAGTTTGTTGGCTGGGGTTTTGGTTGCGGTTTTTTATTTGATTGGGAGTGTTCCGTCTAGGGAATTATTTGAAGTTCTCCATCCGGCTCATGTTTTAGTTTCGGCCGTTGCGACGTCGGCGATTTATTGGAAGTACAAGAAATCGGTGGTCGGTGGTCGGTGGTCGGTGGTCGGTGGAGAAGCGACAAAGGCTATTTTAGTTGGAGTGAGTGGTGCGGTTTTGATTGGAAGTTTGAGTGATGTTTTGTTTCCTTTTTTGGCTGGGCAGTTGTTTTCGCTTGAGACTATTTTTCATTTGCCTTTGGTTGAGGAACCTGGTTTGATTTTGGGTGTTGCTTTGTTTGGTGCAGTTGTTGGAATGTATTGGGATTTGTTTAGGGTCAGTCATTCTTTACATGTGTTTCTTTCTGTTTTCGCTAGTTTGTTTTATCTGTTGGCGTTTTCTGTTGAGATGAGTGCTGTGGCGGTTTTGTTGATTTCGGGTTTGGTGTTTTTGGTTGTTTATATTCCGTGTTGTATTTCGGATATTGTTTTTCCTTTGTTCTTTATTAATGAGCCCTGTGAAGGCTGTGGGCATTGGCATTAGAGGCTTTGCCTCTAGTTGAGAGTTTGGGGTTAGGGGTTAGGTGTTTAATTCGCGCTTGGGAATTTGTGATTGATGTAATCTATTAAAGCTGTGCCTTCTAGTTTTATGCTGGCTGGTCCGTTTCGGATATAGAACTCTTCTTTGTTTTCGTATTTTAGGAAGACTCGTCTTTTGGACTCTTTGCATATTATTAGGAGAATTTTTTTGTTTTGTGTTTCTACTATTGTTGATTTAATGAAGGGAAGGAATTCGTTGCCGATGTGGGATTTGATTAGGTTTGTTATGTGGAGATTTAGTTTGTCGTCGTTCGGGAATTGGTCGTGCTCTAGTCCTAGGATTTCTTTGTTGTCTGAGATTCCTACTAGAAGGTTGCCGCCTGATGTGTTTAGGAATGCTGTTATTGTTTTTAGGATTTCGTTTTCCATTCTTTTGTCGAATTGGTTTGTATAGAGGTTTGTTCGGATGCTTGATTTGAATTCTATTTTTTGAGTTTCTCCTATTTGGATTATTTCGTCTACTATTTTTCTAGGAGATTGTTCTTTCCTTTTTGGACCTAGTAGTAGTGGGTTTTTCTCTAGGATTTTTGTTAGGAATGTGCTTGCTAATATCGAGGTTTTGTTTTTGAGGGAGTTGTATCCTGCGATTGAGACTAGGAGTGCGCCGAGGAGGTTTATTGATAGGTCTTGCATTGTGTCGATTAAATCTGTTTGGAGTCCGGAGTGGATTATTGTGTCTAGGGTGAATTCGAATATTTCCCATAGTGTTGCGAAGGAGAGTGCGAGGGCGAAGATTAGGATTGCTCCGAGGATTGGGTTTGTGCTGATGCGGTTTGTTTTGTGGAGGACATGGATTATTGAGAGTGCTGTGAAACCGAGGGCTAGGGATGCTGTGAAGGTCATTAGGACGCTCCACCAGATTGAGCCGTGGTAGAAACCTCTGAGTTCGCCTAGTGTTAGAAGTCCGTAGAGGAACATGAGGTAGATGATTTCGAAGGAGGCGGGGATGTTGATATGAAATAGTTTGTTTAGGGTTGCTGGGATGAAGGTTATTACGAAGGCGATTATTGCTACTGCTTGGACGAGGGCTCGGTTTGATGTTGTGGCGTAGATGAATGTTAGGAAGAGGATTAGGCGGATTAGGTTTGTTATTATTAAGTGGACGGCTCTTGGTTGAGATGGCATAGTTTTGGTAGGGATTTTTTGTTAATAAGGATTATTGGGGTGGAAAATAGATATTGTGAAAGATTTATTAATTTGTGTGTCATGTAGTTTGATGGTGAAGAAGGATCTTGATTTGATTGCGGGTGAGGCTAAGGTGGGGAGGAAGGCTGGGAATGAAGTGTTGGATTATAATTATGAGATTTTTAGGTTGGCGAAAGCTGCTAAGGAACAGGGGAAATTGATTGCTAAGTTGAGCAGTGTAGATGTTGATAATATTATTAGGGGTTGTTCTGGGGACTGTTCTTATATTGAGAATACGCTTGATTCTCTTCTTGAGACGATGATGTTTGGTGAGGGTGAGGGGGATTTTTTTAGATTGTTGGATTATTATAAGGGGATTAGTGAAGATGGGTATTTGTTTTATTATGATGCGGGGATGAAGGTTGTTGGGGATGATTGATTGTGTTTGTTATGGGGTAGTTTTTTATATGTATATAATTTTTAGTTTTAATGGAAGGAAGAAAAAGTTATTCGGAGTACATACGGAGCTGCGGCACCGAGGTGGTAGGAGGTAGGGCGCTTCGCTGGTAGGTGGTAGGTCTTTAGTGTTGCACGGTTCGTCCGCGCCTACTTATTTAATCTATGAAACATATAATCAAAATGGAAGAAAGAAAAAGTTATTCGGAGTATTTGCGTGGGAAGTTTCCTGCTAAGCCGGGGTTTATTGAGAGAATGGAGAAGTTGTTGGGTAAGAATGGGGCTAAAGAGTTCTTTGAGATTTGTTATACTAAGTGTCCGAGTTCGATTCGGTGTAATACACTTAAGATGTCGCCTGAGGAGTTGCTTGGGAGGTTGAAGAATTATGGATGGACTGTTCGGCAGCCAATGAAGGAGTTCCCGGAGATTATGATTGTGGATTCGGGACCGGGGCCTGGGGATTTGGGGAAGACGAAAGAGCATTTGCTTGGGTATTATTATGTTCAGGAAATTTCATCTATGTTACCGATGCTTGCTTTGCGGCCTGAGGCTGGGGACCATGTTTTGGATCTTTGTGCTAGTCCTGGGAGTAAGACTACGCAGGCTGCGGCGATGATGGAGAATGAGGGTTTTATTTTGGCGAATGAGATTTCAATGGGGAGGATTGGTATACTTAATTCTAATTTGGAGCGGTGTGGGGTTATGAATCAGATTGTGACGAGGAAGGAAGGGTTTGCGCTCTGTGAGAAGTTGCTGAAGAAGTCGAGTGTTAGGTTTGATAAGATTCTTGTGGACGCGCCTTGTTCTGGAGAGGGGACTTTACGTAAGTCGCCTAAGACTTTTCAGATGTGGAATGAGAATATGATTAAGAAGATTGCAAAGACTCAGAGGAAGTTGGCTGCGGCTGCTTTGGGTTTGTTGAAAGTTGGCGGGGTTATGATTTATTCTACTTGTACTTTGGCGCCTGAGGAGAATGAGATGGTTGTTAATTTTTTGCTTAGGAATTTTGACTGTGAAATTGAGGCTTTGACTCTTCCTTTGAAGTTTCGAAGTGGAGTTTGTGAGTGGGAAGGGGAGAAGTTTGATTCTAATGTTAGTAAGTGCTTGAGGTTGTATCCTCAGGATAATGATAGCGATGGGTTTTTTGTGGCGAGGATTCGGAAGATTAGTGATGAGGTGAAAAATGAAAATTAGGAAAGGGTATTTGATTTTGGGGATTGTTTTATTTATTGTCAGCTTGGTTCAGGCGTTTGTTTATGATTGGGCTCATTATTATACTTTCTTTTCTTTAGGTATGGTATTCGTTTTGCTGGAAGTTTATCGTGGCATTAAGGGGAAAAGTGTATTTGAGGGATGGAGGGGTTGGCAGTATGTTTTGTTTTGGGTGATGTTGATTATTGCTTGTGTTTTCATTGATGCGTTCGGGATGGATGCTGGATATTGGGTTTACCCTGATTATGTTTCGTTGTTTGATGATTTTCTTAAGTATGTTTTTGAGTGGGGCGTTGCTCTTATTTATTTCATGGTTGGGTTGATGATTGGTATTGAAGTTTGTAAAAAATATTTCGGGATGGATAAAGTTGTTTCTTTTTTTGTTTCTTTATTGGTTGTTGTTAGTGCTCTAGGGTTGCTTACTGAGTATGTTAATTTGTTTGTGGACTCTTGGCTTATTTTGAGTATGCCTCTTTGGAATTTTAAGGTTGGTGAATTTTTTGTTGTTTTTCAGACATTTGGATATTGGGCTATTGGAGTTGTTCCTTATTTGATTTGGGATTTAGTTAGGAGGTTTGGGAAATGAGGATTATTATTACTCGGCATGGTGAGACGGAGGAAAATCGGGCGGGGATTATTCAGGGGCATTTACCTGGGGTTCTTTCTGATTTGGGGAAGGAGCAGGCTCGGAGATTAGCGAATAGGCTAAAAGATGAGGATATTGATTTAATTGTTTCTAGCGATTTGGCTCGGGCTCTAGATACGGCTAAAGCTGTTGGGAAGTTTCATGATGATATTGATTTAACTCTAGATGAGAGATTAAGGGAGAGGTGTTTTAAGGAATTTGAAGGGAAGAGTAAAAAAGATTTGGGAATTCCTGAAGGTGTAAAGTTTGTAGATTATTTTGGAGATAAAGATATTGAAAGTAATGATGAGATTTTTTCTAGAGTTAAGAAATTGATTAAGGAAGTTTCTGCTGGTGACAATAAAAGTATTCTTTTAGTGGGGCATATGGGAGTTTGTAAGTTTATAATTTCTAGTCTGTTGGATAGGAGTATGGAAGACCTTAAGGAATTAAAATTGAAAAACACTTCTGTTAGTATCTTTGATATAGAAGGTAATAGGGTTGAAACGGAATTGTTAAATTGTGTGAGGCATTTGGATGAAGATTGATGTTTTGAGTCGGGGGAAGAAAAAGAAGTTTATTGAGGGGTTGAGTGAGTTTGGGATAAAGAAAATTCCGCAGATGTTGGTTCGAAGTGGGAAGGAGAGGATTCGGGCGTTTAGTGGGGATTTGGATAAGGCTGCGGTTATGGATCTTTGGCATTTGCTTCCGATTGAGGGAGTTGGCTTGTATGTTGGGAAGGATATGATTAATAGGAATGGGGTCCATGAGATTCGGTTGGCGCTTGATGGGATGCATGTTTGGAAATCGCAGATTGAATCTGCAATTTCCAAGTCGGGAGTTGGAAGTTCGGAGTTAGGAGTTAGGCTTGTGCAACTCAATGGGGAACAGGAGAGGGAGTGGTTTTTGGGGCGAGACGTTGAGTTGAATGAGGAACAGGGGAAGGTTGGAGAGGGGTTTGTTAATGTTCGGGCTGGAGTGGATTTCGTTGGAGTTGGAAAGGTTAATGCTGATGGGGACATGTTGTTTGGGTTTTTGCCTAAGGAACGTAGAAGGAAGGAGAGGATGGGTTAGGATGTATATTTATGGTTTGGAAAGAAATAAATAGTTTCTTTGAGTGTTGTTTCCATGGATAAATCTGAAATTGATTCGTACGTGAAGGCTGGGGAGATTGCCAAACAGGTTAAGGAGTTTACTCGTGAGTTGATTAAGCCTGGGATGAAGTTGATTGATATTGCGGAGGCTATTGATGCGAAGATTTTGGAGTTGGGTGGTGAGTTTGCGTTTCCTGTGAATTTGAGTTTGAATGAGGTTGCGGCGCATTATACTCCGGTGCCTGGAGATGAAACTTTAGCTGAGGGTATTTTGAAAATTGATATTGGTGTTGCGGTTGATGGGTTTATTGCGGATAGTGCGATTAGTTTGGACCTGACTGAGGATGGTGAGTTTGGGGGGATGATTGCTTTGAATGAGGAGGTTTTGGCTGCGGCGTCTGAAGTTGTTCGAGTTGAGATGGAGGCTCGGGATGTTGGTGAGGCTATTCAGGATGTTATGGATGGTGCTGGGGGAGATTATGCTATTATTAAGAGCTTGAGTGGGCATGCTTTGGGGCAGGGTACGATTCATGCTGGGTTGACGATTTCTAATTATAGGAATGATAATGCTGCGAAGCTTGATGATTCTGCTTTTGCGATTGAGCCGTTTGTGACGAGTGGTGTTGGCGATATTTTTGAGGGGAAGGGAGGCGGGATTTATGTTTTGAATAGTGGTGGGCAAGTGAGGGATAGGGATGCTCGGAAGGTTTTGGAGTTTGTGCATAAGGAATATGGGACGTTGCCGTTTTGTGAGAGGTGGTTGGCTAAGGCTGGATTTGGAAGGTTGAAATTTATTTTGGGTATACTTGTTAAGCAGGGGATTTTGCATGAGTATCCGGTTTTGATTGAGAAGAGTCGGAAGCCGGTTAGTCAGGTTGAGAATACGTTTTTGATTTCGGATGGGAAGGTTACTCAGACAACATAGTTGTCGATGGTAGGAAACTTATTTCCGGTGGTGGCGACTTGTCGCGATGGTAGGCATTGAGATGCTGGTAGTGGCGATGTTATCGCCGGGGCTTGGTAGGATTTTTTGTTTTGAGGGGAAGGTTGTTTGTACGACTGGGTAGGATTATTTTTTTGGTTTCTTTTTGACTTCTTTCTTTTCTTCTAGTGGTTTGTTAATTGTTTTGGAAATTTCTAATATCGCACTCTCAAAATCTTCTTTTATTATTTTTAATTTCTTCATATCTGTTTCTTTGTAGTTTCTCTTTATCGCGTTAAGGCCGGCTCTTCTGCAGGTGCTTTCGATTTCGGCTCCATTCCAGCCTTTTGTTTTCTTTGCTAGTTCTTTTAGAGAAACGGATTTATCTAGCGGCATTTCTCTTGTGTGAACTTTGAAGATTTCTAGGATTGTTTCATCATCTGGGTTTGTTAATTCTACATGTGATTCGATTCTTCCTGGTCGGAGTAACGCTGGATCGATTAGATCTTTTCGGTTTGTTGCTGCTATGATTATTACGTTTTCTAATTCTTCTACTCCATCTAGTTCTGTTAGAAGTTGATTGACCACTTTTTCTGAAGAGCCGCTGCCCATCCCGGAGCCTCGTGATTTTGATATTGAGTCGAATTCGTCGAAGAAGATTATGGAAGGTGAAACTTGGTTTGCTTTTTTGAAGATTTCCCTGATGTGTTTCTCTGATTCGCCTACCCATTTTGAAATTAGTTCTGGGCCCTTGACTGAGATAAAGTTTGCGTTTGATTCGTTTGCCACGGCTTTTGCTAGGAGTGTTTTTCCCGTTCCAGGTGGCCCGTGTAAGAGTATTCCTTTACTTGGTTTAATTCCTGCTGCTCGATATAAGTCTGGTCTTAGTAATGGAAGTTCTACTAACTCTCGCAGTTTTTCTTTTGCTTCTTTTAATCCTGCGACATCTGTCCATTTTACGTTGGGTTTTTTGATTAGGACTTCTCGCATTGCCGAAGGTTCTACCATTTTCATTGCGTAAACGAAATCTTCTCTTGAGATTATTATTTTATTTAGGAGCTCTTTCTTTTTGCATTCTAAATCTTCACACTTTTCACTATCTTCTTCGTCGAGCTGTTCTCCAATTGAGATGATTGCGTTGTAAAATGGTTTTACCGAGTGGAGTGCTGCTTCTTTACATAGGACTTCTAGATCTGCCCCAGTATATCCGATTGTTTTGTTGGAGAATTCTTCTAGGAGTTTTTCTTTTTCATCTAATGGCATGTTTCTTGTGTGGATTTGTAGGATTTCTTTTCGGCCGTCTTCTGTTGGTGGGTTGATTCTTAGCTCTCTGTCGAATCTTCCTGGTCTCCTTATTGCTTCATCTAGATCTTCAGGACGGTTTGTTGCAGCCATTACCACGACTTGTCCGCGGGACTTTAGGCCATCCATTAGTGTTAGGAGCTGAGTTGTAACTCGTTTTTCTGCTTGATCGTGTGACTCTCCTCGTTTTGGAGCTATTGCATCTATTTCGTCGATGAAGATTATTGCTGGCGTGTTCTTTTCGGCTTCTTCGAATTTTTTTCGTAAATTTTCTTCGGAACCTCCGTGATATTTAGACATGATTTCTGGGCCAGCGATTGAGATGAATGTAGCATCTGTTTCTGTTGCGACTGCTTTTGCAAGAAGAGTTTTACCTGTGCCTGGTGGACCGGTCATAAGGACTCCTTTTGGTGCGGAAATTCCTAGTCTTTGAAATATGTCTGGGTGTTTCATTGGGAACTCGACCATTTCTCTTATCTTTTCGATTTCTTCCTTTAGTCCTCCGATGTCCTCGTAATAGATATTTGTTCCTGAGCCTTCTCCTATGTCGTCGGCGATTTCAATTTTTGTTGTATCTGAAACTAATCCGAACTCTGTTTTTTTGGGTAACATCTTCGTTACGGAATATGCTAGTTTTCCGACTGATGTTGGTATCGCGATTTTTTGTCCTAACGAAGCTGGAGAATCTATTAGCATCTTTTTGAATTCGCCTGAATCTTTTAGTTGAGAATTATAGGATTTTAACTGCTCATTTGAAAACGATTCGTGAGGGAGAATTGCTAGTGTGACGGATTTTAGTTTTGGGATTTTTTCTGCTTTTGATATTGTTGTTGTTTCCCCTACTGATAATCCCAAGACCGATCTTGATTCTCCATCTAAACTTATTTTTCCCTGAAACTCATCATTGACCTTTATCGCTCTTAAATAAATAGATTTCTTGTTTCCTATTTTTATGATGTCGCCAGAAACTACTTCTAACATCTGCATATCTTCATTTGATATTGCTACCAGATTTCGTCCTACGTATTTTTGATTTGTTTCGATGACTTCTAGGCTGATTTTGTTTTTCATTTTTTAAGTGAGACCTCCAGTATACCGTTTGAAAATGTATGGTCGATTTTTCTTTTTGCTAGTGTTTTGGGAATGTTGTATTTTAGAGTTTCGTTGTTCTCAAATTTTATCGCTAGTATTTTTTGTCCGTTGTGGACCCTCTCTCCATACTCGTTTGTTTCGATATCATCTTTGATTTCTACTGAAATTATTTTTTTCCCTGATATATCGAATATGAGTATTGTCTCTTTTTTGGATTCGATTGTGTTTAGAAGACTCTGAGTTTGAGCCCTTGTACCCTGGGAAGGATGTCTTCTGCCTCCGGATAACTGACTAAATAAATCTTCGATGCTTGTAAATGAGTCGTCGCCAAACATTTTATCCGGTATAGCTCCTGCTACTATTTGTCAGAGCAGCCTTTGCCGATTTTAGATATTTTGATTCAATCTGCTTGTATCTGTCTTCGTCGTTCTTAGAAACAGAGGGTCTGACTTTTTCCATTGCTTTCATAAAATGTTCTTTGCTTACTTTTTTTGAATCGATATTTTCCCTGAGAGCAAGCATTGCGGCTTCTCTTGCTAGGGACTCTATATCGGCTCCCGTGAAGCCTTCTGTTTCTTTGGATAACTTTTCTATTATTTCGTTTTTGTTCACTATTGGCATTTTATCTGTGTGGATTTTTAGTATTTCTAATCTACCTTCTTCACATGGGACTGGGACGTATACTATTCTGTCGAATCTTCCAGGCCTTAGGAGTGCTGGATCTAGGATGTCTGGTCGGTTTGTTGCTCCGATTACTATGACGTTTGTTAGGTCTTCGATCCCGTCCATTTCTGCTAAGAGTTGGTTTAGAACATTCTCTGCCACTTTTGTTCCGCCGCCCGTACCTGCACCTCGTCTACCTGCCATTGAATCTATCTCGTCGAAGAAAATTATACAGGGGGAAACTTGACGTGCTCGTTCGAATATTTTTCTTACACCTTCTTCAGATTTTCCTACCCACATACTCAGTAGACTCGGTCCTTTGATTTGGATGAAGTTTGCTTCGGATTCGTTTGCTACGGCTTTTGCTAATAATGTTTTTCCTGTGCCTGGGGGTCCGTAGAGGAGGACTCCCTTTGGTGGGCTTATGCCCATTCTTGAAAATGAGTCTGGAAATTTTAAAGGCCATTCCACTGCTTCTTTTAGATCTCGCTTTACTTCGTCGACCCCTCCTATATCTTTCCATCTTGTCGATGGAGTTTCAACTAGAACTTCTCGCATTGCTGAAGGTCTTACAACTTTCAGTGCTTCATCAAAATCTTTTCCTGATATTCTTAGTTTATCTAAAACTTCTTGTGGTATCTCCGTGCCCTCTTTTAATTTTAATTTATCTAGGTTATTTCGAATGACTATCATTGCGGCTTCTTTCGCTAGAGAGTTGATGTCTGCTCCTACGAAGCCGTGTGTCTTTCTTGATATCTCATCGAGATCGACTGATTTTGTTAGTGGCATGTTTCTTGTGTGGATTTGTATAATTTGTCTTCTTCCTGTTTTATCGGGTACGGAAATCTCTACTTCTCTGTCGAAACGTCCTGGTCGTCTTAGTGCTGGGTCGATTGCGTTTGGTCGGTTTGTTGCTCCTATTACTACGACTTTGCCTCGGTCTTGTAGTCCGTCCATCATTGTTAGAAGCTGTGAGACCACTCGCCTTTCTACCTCTCCTCCTGTATCTTCTCGTTTTGGCGCTAAGGAATCTATTTCGTCTATAAAGATTATTGCTGGTGCATTTTTTTCCGCCTCTTCAAATATGGCTCGTATTTTCTTTTCGGATTCTCCGTAAAACTTTGACATTATTTCTGGGCCGTTTAGTAAAATAAAATGTGCTTCGGATTCGTTTGCTACGGCTTTTGCTAAGAGTGTTTTTCCTGTGCCTGGTGGTCCGTAGAGGAGAACTCCTTTTGGTGGTTCTATTCCTAGTCGCATGAAAATTTCTGGACGTTTCAATGGAAGCTCTACCATCTCTCTGACTTTTTTTACTTCTTCGGTTAGTCCGCCTATGTCTTCGTAGGTTATTTGTGGTATTGATTCTTCGGATATTTCGATTGCTTTTGGACTTAGAGTGATTTGCGTGTTTTCGGTTACAATACATGGTTTACTTGGCGACGTTGATGCGATTACAAACCTGACTTGGGTTAGTCCGCCTGGTATACCGCCAAATCCCATTTGATTGAAGACTTCGCTCATGTCGCCGCCGAATAAATTGTTGAAGTCGTCTGACATTATATCTTTCCGCTGTTGTGCTCCTCCCATTACAACTATATCTCCTTTATTTACTGGTTTTCCTAGAAGTCCTCGCTTGAAGCCATCTGGATTTCCCTTAACCATAATTCCCTTTTGTGCTGGCGCGATTGTGATTTTTTTTGCTTCTATGATTTTTCCCTTTTCAGCCTGGATGTGTTCTCCAATTCCTGCCTTGCAGTTTTTTCTTGTTATTCCGTCCATTCGGATTATGTCTTCGCCGTGATCTGCCGGATATGCTTGGTCTACTATTACATGTGTTGTTCTGTTTCCCTCGACGAGAATTATATCGCCTCGTTCTAGATTTAGTTTTCGCATTAGAGATGGATCTATTCTTACGATGCCTTTGCCGACGTCGTCTTGTAGAGATTCTACTACTCTTAGTTTAATTGTTGTGTTATTTTGTTTTTCTTTCATCTTCTAAATATTAGGGAGATTCTGTCGAACTCGTCCATGCTTAAATTTACCATTTCGTTAGTTTGCTTTTCTTGTTCGTTCATGAAGTCGATTATCTCTCTTGGGATTGATACTGCGTATGAGTTTCCGACATATCGGAGTTTGACCTTGAAGGTCTTTTTGTTGAGGCTTTGAAAGTTTTCGTATTCTTTTAAGTCTTCTGGGTGGACAATTAGATTTTTGCATGGTTCGCATTTTAGGGTTCTTAAGATGAAGCCTTTTCTTGTAATTTGTTCTGGGAGCATTTTTTTATTACAGTGCTTGCAGAGGATTGTGTTTTCAAATATGTCTTGCATGTGTATACCTAGAGTGTATACTTTAAAAGCTTTTCTGTAAAATTTAATAAAGAATATAAAGTCTCTTTCAGATAGTCTTTAATGGAAGTGGTAAAAAAGTTTTGGAATTTTTTGCAGGAGGATAGTTGGCCGTCGTTTTTTGCGACGCTTGTGATTGCTTTTGTTGTGATTAAGTTTGTTTTTTTTCCGGGGCTTTCTTTTTTGACCGGATCTAGTTTGCCGTTGGTAATTGTTGAGTCGTGTTCAATGTATCATCATGAGGATGGGATGGAGAAAAGTTTTGAGAGTTCGTCGGTTTATGAGGATTATGGGTTAGAGTTGGCGAATACAATTGGATGGGATTTTCAGAATGGATTTAGTAAGGGGGATGTGATTTTTGTTGTTGGGGCTCGGAATGTTGAGGTTGGGGATGTTATTATTTTTCATGAGGATGTTCAGTATCCCTTGATTCATAGGGTTGTGTCTGTTGAGGATGATGTTTATTCTACTAAGGGAGATAACTATAAGACGAATTCGCAACAAAGGCCTGCTGAGAAATCTATTGATGAATCTCGACTAATTGGGAAGGCTTTATTTAAGGTTCCGGCGATTGGATGGGTTAAGTTGATTTTTTTTGAGGCTGGGAAGAGTACTGACAGACGAGGGCTTTGCAGTTAGTTATTTAAAGTTTGGATTCTAGATTTTGAGGTATGGAATTTTGTCCGAAGTGTGGTTGTATTCTTGCTATGAAGAGAACTAAGGTTGGTTGTCCTAAATGTGATTATGTTGCAAAAGGGAAGATTGATATGGAGATGAAGGAAGAGGTTGATGAGGGGCAGGTTGTTGCGGTTGTTGATGCGAAGGGGACGAATGTTAACCCGATTACGGATTGGGATTGTAAGAAGTGTAAGTCGAAGAGGGCGTATTTTTGGATTAGGCAGATGAGGAGTGGGGATGAGGCGGAGTCGAAGTTTTATGAGTGTGTTAAGTGTGGGAAGACATGCAGAGTAGACGATTAATTGAGTTAATACAGATGGGAAATAAAAAAACTAATGAGATAATGGCAACGGCAACTATAGCAATTGCTTTGAGCGCAGTTATTCAGTCCATATCTATATATAATCAATTTAAAGTAGAAGATGCGTTAGATTATTTGGCACTGATTGCAATGAGTATCTTATTATTGATGATTACCGGAGTCGCGCTTAGGGCTTGGGGATTTTTAAATAAATAATGTCTCGAGGGGATTTGAATTACTCACGATTCACTCTAAAAATTTCTAATCGCTTCGCAATAAAAATTCGAGCAAATCGTTCGCCCCGACATTGCCGTGACTTGAAATACACAGAGAGTAGAATATGCCATCTTGCGATGGCATTTATATGGCCTCGAGGGGATTTGAACCCCCGACACCTAGATTAAGAGTCTAGTGCTCTAACCAGGCTGAGCTACGAAGCCAATGGTTGATTAGAGAATTTTTGATTTAAAAAAGTATTGTTATGAAGAAATTACTTCTACTAATCCATTTCCATTAAAATAATTTTTGTCAAGCATCTTATTGTAGATATCATCTCTTTGAAATCTTTTTCCCAAACCTACGACTAAATCAACTAAAGAAAAGGAATCTAATCCTAATTCTGCCAACCCTATCTCCATATTTATTTTGTCTGGTGAGATATTATCGTAAAAGGTACTCTTCTTTAATTGAGAAACGATAGACTCTTTTACTTTTTTTATAATATATGACCTTTTGTATTCTGTCATCTTAAGAAACTATTTTTCGAATTGCTGCTATATGTTCTGAGACTTCCTTTCCCTTTTTTGTTAGTTTGATTATTTTTATTCTGCCCTTTTTCTCGAAACTTACTAGCCCGTATTCTTCTAGAGTTTGTAATATCTTAACGGCGTGAGAGTATGTGCAATCGACTTCTTTTGCTAGTTGTGAGCCGTATTTGGCACGGGAAACTTTGCCTAGAGCGATTAACATCATCGCTGGTTTTCTTCTGAAGAATAGGTCAAAATTTTCTGCCATTGTATTTGTTTGGAACTATATGTTCCAATGTATATATTAGAGTTTTTTTGCTTATAAGTTTTGCTGTGGATTTTCGTCTATGGGGAGTAGATACAGAATTCGGCTTTAGTGACAGGGCATTTGGTAGTGGTTACGGAAAAGTTTAAATAATTGATTGGGGCTTTCTCTTTTATGATAGATATTAAATTGGTTCGAGAGGATCCTGAGTTAGTGAAGGCTAATATTAAGAAGAAGTTTCAGGAGGGAAAGTTGGCGCTTGTTGATCGGGTTTTGGAGTTGGATGTTGAATGGAGGAAAGAGAAGAAGAGTGTTGATGATTTGAAGCATGAAAGAAATGAAGTTAGTGAGGCAATTAGTGAGTTGAAGAAGGCTGGCAAGGACGTTGTTAAGAAGTTGAAAGAGGCTAAGGAGATTCCTGGGAAGATTGATAAGATTGAGGAAAAAGCCAAGAAATTATATGATGAAATAAAGGATATTTTATTGAGCTTGCCGAATATTATGGATGCCTCTGTTCCAGATGGGAAAGATGAGAAGGATAATCTTGAATTGAGGAAGTGGGGAGAGATTAGGGATTTTGGCTTTAAGCCGAAGGGACATGAGGATATCGTCGAGGATTTGGATTTGGTTGATAGTGTGCGTGGAGCTAAAGTTGCTGGTTCGAGGTTTTATTATTTGAAGGGTGATCTGGTTTTGTTGAATCAGGCTTTGCAGAGGTTTGCTATGGATGTTTTAATTAAGAAAGGATTTTTACCTGTTCAGACTCCTTATATGTTGAATCGGGCTGCTGTTGGTGGGGCTGTTAGTTTGGAGGATTTTGAGGAGAGTATTTATAAGATTGATGGAGAGGATTTGTATTTGATTGGGACGAGTGAGCATGCGCTTGCGGCGCTTCATAAGGACGAGGTAATTAATGTTAAGGAACCTATTAGGTATGCTGGGTTGAGTAGTTGTTTTAGGAAGGAGGCTGGTAGTCATGGGAAGGATACGAAGGGGATTTTTCGGGTGCATCGTTTTGAGAAGATTGAGCAATTTGTTTATTGTGAGCCGAAAGATGCGGATGCGGTTTTTGATGAGATTATTGCTAATCAGGAGGAGATTTTTAAGTTGCTTGGGATTCCGTATCGGGTTGTGGCTTTATGCGCGGGGGAGTTTAGTGGTTCGATGAAGAAGACGCATGATTTAGAGGGATGGTTTCCTGCGCAGGGTAAGTATAGAGAACTTGGGAGTACGAGTAATGCTAGTGATTATCAGGCTCGGAAGATGGATACTAAGTATCATACTGGAACTGGACGAGCGCTTGTTTATACTTTGAATGGGACGGCGATAACTTTGCAGAGGACTATGTGTTGTTTCTTAGAGAATTTTCAGAATGAGGATGGGAGTATTAGTATTCCTGAGATTTTGATTCCTTATATGGGTGGGATGAAGAGGATTGAGAAGAAGTAGGTAGGAACTTTTATAAATTGATTGTTGCTTGATTTGTTATGGCTGATAATGCGACTATGCCGAGTGGATTTGGTGGGTTAATGCGGTATAACGAGGAGTATAATTCTAAATTAAAGTTTGGACCTGGGGTTGTTGTTGGAATGATTATTGTTACGATTGTTTTGGTTGTGGGTCTGAGAATGTTTTACGGTTAAGATGAGTTTGATGGATGAAGGTAGTAGATATCCGGGGCAGTATCATGATGAATCTGCTGATATTTCTGATTTGAAAAAAGCTAATGATGAGCTAAGACCTTTTAAGGAAGGACTTAAAGACATTATTGCTTATATACAAACAGGAAAATATGAGGTGCGTGAATAATGTTTGGTGGTGTTAATCCGTCGCAAATGAAGGGGATGATGAAGAAGATGGGAATTAGTCAGGTTGAGTTGCCGGTGAAGAGGGTTGTTTTTGAGATGGAGGATGGTAATCTGGTTGTTGAGAATCCTAATGTTATGCAGATTAAGATGCAGGGACAGGAGAGTTTTCAGGTGACTGGGGATATTGTTGAGGAATCGGTTGAAGTTTTTAGTGATGATGACGTTGAGATGGTTGCCTCGCAGAGTGGGAAAAGTGAGGCGGAAGTTCGGGCTGCGTTAGAGGATAGTGATGGAGATATTGCTGAGGCGATTGTTTCATTGAATGCCTTAAACAAAAACTAGTTAAATATAATTATCTCATTAAGAATATATTAAAATGATGAACTTTACTATGAAAAACTGGATTAGAAAAATAGTTTCTATTTTTTGGGGTGCTATTTTTGGTGTTGTTGGTTATAAGATATTGATTATATTTTTAGATGGTAGTTTTCTTTGGGCTATAATAATTACATTATCGGTCCTGGTTGCTTCTGCCGTTGATAAGAGTATTCTAGAAAATGAGAATAATGAAATGTTGCATGAAAAATTGATAGTGGATATGGAGAAGGTCGAGAAGAAGAAGAAAAAGCGATAGGTTGTCGAGTGTCATAATTAATATAAAGAGATTTTGGGTTTTCGTTTGATGGATTATAGAGAGGAGTTTTATTCTGCGCGGTGGCATTTGGATGTTGCGAAGAGGATGCTTGGGGTTTATGATGAGTATGCGGAGAAGCGGGTTTTGGTTGGGGTGATTCGAGAGGGGGCGAAATCGGCTGGGAAACTGGTTCGAGCGTTTTTGATTCGAGAGGGGGCTAAGGGGAACTTGCAGACTTTTATGATTGATGTTGCGCCTAGATATTTGAGTGAGGAAGAGATTTGTGGGGTTGTTGGAATCTTGAATTTGGAAAGAGATCAAAAACTGGCGAGGGTTGAGTTTGTTAGGAATGATAAGGTTTTATTAGAGGTTGGGGGAAAGTGGAAAATCTTAGAAGTTTCGAGATTGAGGGAGATTATTGGTCATATTGGTTCTGTTGTTGAGAATTTCCGACAGGTATAAAAGGATAAGTATCGTGGTTTCTTTTGCATTGGGAGATAGTAGAATGATTGAAGAAATTATCAAGGAGAAGACGAGCGCGGATCATCTTATGTATGTTAGTTTGAAATATACGAAGACATGTGATGTTATTTTGAACCTGTTGGCGCGTTGGAAAAGTTTAATTGAGATTAGTTTTGACGCGATTTTGGAGAAGCGATGTGAGGAAGGGAAGATTCCGTGTATGCACGCTACGCCGATACAAAGGATTGAATTTATGAAGAAATATTTTGCTAAGGATAAGGCTATCCAGGATGTTATTCCGTTGTATATTTTCTTTAAGCGTGTTCCTGATTTATCGAAAACTCGAAGTGGGGAGTTTAGAAAGAATGTTAATTTGAAAGTTAGGATGACGCCTACTAGGGTTATTGATATTAATATGGAAAAATTGGGTGAGTATTATGATGTTGTTGAGGCATTTAGTGTCGAGGTTAAGAAGATAATTGCTTAGGGTTGTGTGTATTTTTGTTTATGAATAAGACTTATAAAGTGACTTTTTCTGATAGATATACGTTTGTTCAAAATGGCGCTCGAAGAGTACCTTTGATACATAGAAATAAAATAATGGCACGAGTAATTGTTATAAATTCGGGGAAAGGTGGCGTCGGTAAGACTACTACTGCGATTAACTTAGGGACTTCTCTAAATAGATTGGGGAAAGAAGTTATTATTATTGATGCTAATTTGAATACGCCGAATGTTGGTTTGCAACTTGGTGCTCCTATTGTTCCGGTGACGCTGAATCATGTTTTGAAAGGGAAGGCGGATATTGAGGACGCTATTTATGAGCATCATTCTGGAACTAAAATTATACCGTCCTCGCTGTCGATTAAAGAGTTGACGAAGTTTAATACGAAGAAGATTCCGGAGATTATTGAGAGCCTGAGGGATAGTTGTGATTATGTTATAATTGATTCTGCTGCTGGTTTTGGTGAGGAAGTTATTGCCGTTTTGGGTGTTGCTGATGAGGTTGTTATTGTTACTAACCCTGAGATGCCGACGGTGACTGATGCCTTGAAGGCTGTTAAGGTTGCTAGGGAGATGGGGAAGGAAGTTAATGGTGTTATTGTGACTCGGCATGTGAACGCTAAGTATGAGATGCCGCTTAGTTCGATTAGGTCGATGTTGGAGACACAGATTATTGGAGTGATTCCTGAAGATAAGGCAGTTAAGGAGGCTTTGAATATGAGGGACGCTGTTGTTCATACGCATCCTAGAAGCCGAGTGTCGAGGAAGTATTTGGAGATTGCGAGGAAGGTTAATGGGGATGAGGTTGAGGAAGTTAGAAGTTTTTTGGGTCGGATTTTTGGGCGGTAATATATTGAATAATTATTTATTATATCCTTTATTAAATAATTCCGAGGGTGTTAATTTCATTAGTTTTCCGCAACGTCTTCTGTCTACTTCATGGTCTATGGCTGCTGCGCCACACTCTGTACACCAATAGACTACACTCTCTTCCGCTTCGTCTATTCCTGTCGGAGCTCTTTGGAGTTCTATCATGTAGTCTCCGATGTGGACTTTGCCATCCATACATTTTAGAGATGATACTTCTTCTTCGATTGTTTTTGACATGTATGTTTTATGAGACTTTTGTTTTTAATGTTTGTTGGGATGCAATATGCCTTATGAAAATGATCTGGTATATTGTGTTGTCTGGGGAAATGTTTTGGTTTAAAGGGATTAATTAGAAGGTCTCGGGCTTAATTTCCTACTCTATACATCTCGGTTCCACGGAGTGTGTTCCAACTGAATTGTTTTTGGATATCATGTTTCTCTAGAAATTTTAGGACTGCTATATTCTTTGCGTTAATATCGGTTACCCATTTTTTGTTGTGGGTTTTTGCTAGGCCTAGGCTTTCTTTGAAAAGTTTTTCTGCGACTCCTTTTCTCCAATAGGCTTGAGCTACTACTATTTTTTTTCCTTGGATGTAATTCAATGGAGTTGTTGATTTGATACTTTCTCTTTCATACTTTGTTGGGTTTGCGTTTGTCATGATTGTTGAAGAGGTGTATCCTATCACTTGGCCATTTTGGTCGAATGCGCAAATTCCGAGGCAGACTCTTTGACGTGATGGTAATCCTGATTCTAAATAGGTGTTATAGTTTTTTATTTCTCTGTCGATTTCTGAACCGTGTGGGGGTCCACCGAAAAATAATTTGTCTTGTCTTGGTAGATTTGATACTATGGTTCTGACTTGTTGGCCTAGGGTTGTCATCAGATTTGGTGTTTGATTTGATATAAAAGAATTGTTGTGATTAACCAACTGTACTTCCTGGGGCTATGTCTTGGTCTGGGGATACTAGGGAGACTGTTTTTTTGTCTTTGGTTGATGCTGCTAATAGCATTCCTTGCGATTCTATTCCTCGGAGTTTTCGTGGAGCTAGGTTTGCTATGATTATGATTTTTTTATCTTTGAGATCTTCTGCTTTGTAGAATTCTTTTATTCCGGCGCAAATTGTTCGTCGCCCGAGTTCTCCTACATCTAGAGTTAATTTGTAAAGTTTGTCGGCGCCTTCTATATTTTCGGCGTTTGTGATTTCTGCGATTCGGAGGTCTAGTTTTGCGAAGTCTTCGAAATTTATTGTTGTTATTCCTTCCATTATTTGTCTTGGCTCTTCTGACTTATTAAGGTTTGGTTTTGAGACTTCTATCTTATTGAAGAGTACTGGTGCTTTCTTAATTTTGTCTGTTTTGAATATTTTTTGTATTTTTTCTGCTGAGTCTGGGATGAAGGGACTTAGGAGTTTTGCGATTTGTCTGATGGATTCCACTAATTGATATAATACTTTCTTGTCGTGAGTTTCCCATGGTTTTTGGTGTTGGATGAATTCGTTACAATGGTCGATGAATGTGAAGATTTCACTTAGAGCTTTATCTATTCTAAATTTATCGAAGTGTTTTTCAATTTTCTTTAGTTTTAATTTTTTTAGTAATGCGTTTTCTACCTTTTCTATTCCGTATTTTTCTGCCAGAGCTGAGGTTCTTGAAATTAGGTTGCCTAGTTTGTTTGCTAGTTCGTTGTTGTGTCGATCGATTAGGGCTTCTTTGCTGAAGTCTCCGTCTTCTCCGAATGAGGCTTCTCTGAATAGGAAGTATCTTGCTGAATCTAGTCCTGCGATTTCTGTTAGCTCATCTATACTTACTACTCTGCCTCGTGATTTCGAAATTTTTTCCTTATCTAGTGTCCACCAGCCGTGTGCGTATACCTGTTTTGGTAACTCTATTCCTGCGGACATTAAGAAGGCTGGCCAGTATACCGTGTGGAACCAATAGATATCTTTGCCTACGATGTGGAGGTCGGTTGGCCAGAAACCTTCTTTCCCTTTTTCTCTTGTTGCTGAGTAGTAGTTGAAGAGTGCGTCGAACCATACGTATGCTACGTGGGATTTGTCGAATGGAAGTGGGACTCCCCAGTCGAATGAATTTCTTGATATGCTTAAATCTCGAAGACCTTCTTTTACTCTGTTGATAATTTCTTTTGATCTGTGTTTTGGAGAGAGGAAAGTTGGGTTGTCTTTGTAGAATTTTAAGAGAGGTTTTTGATATTTTGAAAGTTTGAAGAAATAGGTTTCTTCTTTTAGGTTTTCGATTGGTTTTTTGTGGATTGGGCAGCAGCCATCTTCTAAATCTTTTTCCGTGAAATAGGCTTCGCATCCTGTGCAGTATAACCCTTCGTATTCGCCTTTGTAGATGTCGCCGTTGTCGAAACATTTTTGGAGAACTTCCTGAACTATCTTTTCGTGATGTGTATCTGTTGTTCTGATGAATTTGTCGTAGTTTATGTTTAGCTTTTCCCATGCTGATTTGAATTCTGGTATCATGTCATCTGTAAATTGTTTTGGTGTCTTGCCTGCTTTTTGGGCTGTATCTGCGATTTTTTTTCCATGGTCGTCGGTTCCGACTAGAAAGAATACGTCTTTGTCTTGGAGCTTGTTCCATCTTGCGATGATGTCGGCTGCGATTGTTGTGTAGGCGTGGCCTATGTGTGGGACGTCGTTTGGGTAGTATATTGGTGTTGTTATATAAAAATTTTCTTTCATGGTTTGATAATTAGGTAGAGGTTTTTATTTGTTTGCAAACGATTAAGTTTTTATATTGTTTTGTCGAGTATGTATTATGAAAAGAGGACAGGTTAGGGTCGATCATCCTATTGTGCAGAAGAAGATTAAGCGGAGTTTGAAACTTAGTATTCGGGAGGGTGCGGTGTCTTCTATTGCTTCTAATTTTAGTTTGTCGTATTTTGCTCCTGCGGCTCTGGCTTTAAATGCGACTGCTGTTCAGATGGGAATTTTATATGCTATTATTAGTTTGCTTCCGAGTCTTGTTCAATTGAAGGCGGCTGATTTGATTGAGAGGTTTTCGAGGAAGCGGATTGTTTTGGCTGGAGTGATGGGGAAGATTTTGGTTGTATTACCTTTTTTATTGATTGGGTTTTTGCATTGGATGGGTGTTGCTCATATGGTTTGGGCCTTCATTGTGCTTGTTGGTTTTCATTATGTTTTTCTTGGCATTGCTCATCCTCCTTGGTTTTCATGGATGGGGTCATTAGTTCCAGAGAATGAGAGGGGAAGATATTTTTCTAAGCGGAATCGTATTATTGGGTTTTTTGGTATTATGACTATGATCGCAGGTGCTCTGATCTTGGATGGCTTGAAGAAGTTGGGTGGTTCTTATGGTGATGTCGTCGGGTTTACATTGCTTGGTTTTGGATTACTTTTTGCTTTGAATGGTGTATTTAGGATTTGGTCTTGGAGGTTGCTTAGTAAGACTTATGAGCCGAAGATTAAAATTAGGAAGAAGGATCATTTTTCTTTTGTTGAATTTTTGAGGACTAGTAGGGATACTCCGTTTGGGCGGTTTAGCTTGTTTGCTGGGGCGTTTACTTTTGTGGTTGGAATTTCGACTCCGTTTTGGGCGGTTTATATGTTGCGTGATTTGGGCTTGTCTTATATTTGGTATATGGCTATTACGGTTTCGGCTGTTGTTTTTCAGTTGGTGTTTTTGCCGTTGCTTGGTAAGTTTAGTGATAGGTTTGGGAATGTTAGGTTGATGCAAACTTGTTCGGTGCTTGCGGGGATGACTCCTTTTCTTTGGATTGCGTCGGTTTTGATTGGGAGTGATTTGTGGGTGAAGATCTATTTATTGATTGTGCCGTCGATTGTTGGTGGTTTTGGTTGGGCTGGTTATAATTTGGCTTTGAATAATTATGTTTATGATGCGGTTAGTAATCGGAAGCGAGGTTTTGGTTTGTCTTATATGAATCTTATGATTGGTGTTGGTGGTTTCCTTGGTGCTTGTGTTGGAGCTGGAATCGCTTGGATGGATGTTTCGTTTATGAATTCTATGTTGTTTATCTTTACGGTTTCAGGTATTGGTAGAATTGGGGTTGCTATTTATGGATCGAGGCTTTTGCATGAGGTTCGAAATGTTAGGAAGTTTTCTTCGCAGTTTTGGATTCGAGAGTTTGCTCCGGCTCAGGGTGTCTTGAAAGAAGTTCATAACTTGGAACATTTGGTTGAGAAGGTAGAGCATTATGTGGTTCCTGAGGATAGGGAAGAACTTGAAGAAGAAAAGAAGAAAGATGTTCTGACTGAGTAGTTTTCGTCGAAGTGAGTTGTTTAAATGTGAAGTGTGTTTACAAAGATTTAAGTAGTTGATATTTTTTTCTAGTTGATGTTTAAGAAGAAGTGTCGAGGCTGCGCGGAGAAAGTTGATAGGAAATTTAATTATTGTCCCTGGTGTGGTGGGTCTCTTAAGGTTGGAGATAGTAAGGATCTTGGGATGCTTGGTGCTAATGATGGAGGGCGTATTCAGTCCGCCTCAGACAGGCATGGCTCTGGTGACCCTGATTTGAAGTTGCCATTCGGTGTTGAGAAGCTTATGGGGGGTTTGATTAATCAGTTAGAGAAGCAGCTTGGGAATATGGAGGTTGATGAGAAGACGGGGATGCCTAAGGGCTTGAAGATTCAGATTGCTAGGGGCCGGGGTGGTCCGCAGGTTGTTCAGAAAAAGCCGGCTGTCAAAAGAAGTGTTGTTGTAGTTTCGGAAGAAGAGGGGAAGAGACGGGCTGAGCTTAAGAAGGTTGATGCTAAATCTAGGGTTAAGAGACTTGGGGATGTTATTGTTTATGAGATTGAAGCGCCTGGGATTGTGAACAAGGAGGATGTTGTTTTGACTGAGCTTGAGACTGGGATAGAGATTCGGGCGTATGCTCAGGATAAGTGTTATGTTAAGGTGATTCCGATGAAGGTTGAGATTTTGGGGATGCGGATTGATAGGGAGAAGGTTTCGGTTGAGTTGCGAGGATAGTCGCGAAGCGACTGGGGGTTGTTTCGCTTTGCGAAACGGTGGTTATTTTTCTTTGAAAAATGGTGGTTATCGTTCTTTGAATGATGGAGGTAGCGCTCATGCGCGAGGCTTGGCTAAGTTTTGTTTTGGCCACGTATGGCATGACTCTGGTGAGCCCGGAAATTATATAAATTGGTTTAGGTTAATTTTATCATGAAGAAGAAAATTCAGGTACTTTGTATTGGGGGTGGTATGACTTTCAAGAGTCGGGATGATTATCTAGATTGGTTAAAGACTCGGAGTATTAAGCTTGATTTTAAAAATAGTTGGCATGGGGATTATTTGAAGAATGGTCTTGGAGAGGATTTTCAGATTGTTAAGCCGAGAATGCCCTTGCAGGATTGTGCTGAATATGAGGATTGGAAGATTTGGTTTGAGAGATATCTTGAGGAGATGGATGATAATTTTATTTTGGCTGGGTCTTCTTTGGGTGGAATTTTTTTGACTAAATACCTATCTGAGAATGTTGTCGATAAAAATATTATTTCTGTTTATTTAGTTTGTCCTCCGTTTGATAATGATTTAATCGGGGAAGATTTGGTTGGTGGATTTGAGTTGGGGGAGGATTTGAGTTTGATTGAGAAGAATTGTGGGCGAGTTGTTTTGATGTTTTCTTCCGATGATGATTGTGTTCCTATTTCGCACGCTGAGAAGTATCGGGATAAGTTGGGCGAGGTTGAGATTTTTGTTTATGATGATAAAAATGGGCATTTTGATGTAGAGGAGTTTCCGGAGATTGTGGGGATGATTCGGGAAGATGCTAAGAATATGATTTAATTCTTAATTAATATGAGGCTGCGCGGATTTTACTCACAATTCACTCTAAAATTTTTATAATTGCTTTGCAATAAAAATTCGAGCAAATTGTTCGCCACGGACACGTCCTTGTTTCAGATCCATATGAGGCTGCGCGGATTTGAACCGCGGACCCCTGCCTTATCAGAGCAGTGCGCTACCTGACTGCGCCACAGCCTCATAGAAATGGAGAGGATTTTTTATTTATAACCCTTTAGGTATCTCTTGTGAGCTAAAGTTTGGGAGTTAGAATTTTTGCTAGACTAAAACTTTAAAAAGGAAATCTTTGATTAGTTGTTATGGGTTTAATGAAGTATTTGCGTGAGGCGTGGAGAAAGCCGGATGTTTTGACTTTGCGTGCGCGTATGATTGATTGGAGAAAGGATGGGGCTATTACTAAGGTTGAGAAGCCTTTGAGATTGGACAGGGCTCGTAGTTTGGGGTATAAGGCGAAGAAAGGGATTGTTGTTGTTCGTGTTAAGATTAAGCGTGGTGGGCATCATAGGAGTAGGCCGAATAAGGCGAGGAGGACTAAGAGGTTGCATATTAGGAAGAATTTGAGGATGAATTATAAGGAGATTGCGGAGGGTCGTGTCCAGAAGAAGTATGTTAATATGGAAGTCTTGGGGAGTTATTGGATTGGTAAGGATGGGATGAATTATTTTTACGAGGTTATTTTGGTTGATAGAAGTGAGGCTGGTATTTTGGTTGATAAGCAATTAGGTCCGTTTGTTAAGGCTCCTAAGAAGAGGGCTTTGCGTGGTTTGACTTCGAGTGGGAAGAAGGCTCGGGGACAGCAGAGGAATAGGCGAGAGAGTGTTCCTAAGGCGTTTCCTAGTTTGAGGGCGAATAGGCGAAGAGGGAATTAGATTCTAATATATAGTTTGGAGTATGGTGTTTTTTTAAAAAGTAATATTTGTTTGATTTTTTATGAACGGCACAATCTGTCTCAACTGTGTTAATCAAACTACACAAACATTACAAGAATACTTTGCTTTAACTTTCTCTAGAGAACTAACTAGTGCATTATTTATTTCAGTAATTTATGGGTTGGTTGTTTTTGACATTAGGAGACATCTTGAGATAGAGACTTTTTTTAAAAAATTTAATGTACCCCTTTTTCTCAGGATACTTATTTTTCCTCTCTATTGGATCGCAATTGTTACAATTGGACTTATTGGAGTATTTGTAGTCGTCTACTATCTCTTTTATCTTGATAGAATTTTTTTATAACTTCTGATCTAGCCATTGTTTGATTGTGGCTTCTGGTTGTGCGCCGACGAATTCGTCTATGACTTTTCTACTTGAGAGATTGGAGTGCTCAAATGTTTTTGAGATAGTATTTTATATAGTTTGATTTTATTATTTTGACATGAAGAAAGAACGGCGGGAGATTTTGCGGAAGTTGATGCATAAGCGGGAGATGGGTTTTAATGAGTTGTGGGGTAATGTTGGAGCGAGTAATTTGTTTGCTTATCATTTGAAGGTTTTGGTTGAGGATAGGTTGGTGGATAAAGTAAAAGAAGTATATTGTTTAAGTAGTGAGGGGAAAAAGTATTGTGCCTATCTCGAGGGTGAGAGTGGGGAGAAAGCTAGGGCTCCTTTGGTTTGTGTTGTTATTGTCGTTTATGATGATGTGAAGAAAAAGTTTTTGATGTGTGAGAGAAAGAAGGAGCCGTTTTATAGTTATTGGGGTTCGATTGCTGGGAAGTTGAAGTTTGATCAGTATATTTATGAGGCTGCGGCTGCGGAGTTGATGGAGGAGAGTGGGTTGGTTTGTGATTTGGAGCTGAAGGGACTTTGTTCTTATAAGACTTATAATAATGGGAAGCTTAGTTATAATCATCAAATGTTTGTTATCTTGGCTACGAATCCTCGTGGGGAGTTAATTGAGAAGACTAGGGAGGGGGAGAATCATTGGATTAGTGAGGAGGATGTTGCCGGGTTGAAGGCGTTTCCGAGTGCTTTAGCTCCTAATGAGATTGCGAAGGGGGATGGGTTTCGGTGGATTGAGATGGACCGGTTTCAGGAAAACGATGAGTTTGTTGGGAAGAAGGTTTTGCGAGATGTTTGTTTTGGGGAAGGGGAATAATTGCTCACGGATTTCGCGGATTGCACGGATTTTTTATAATTATAATTTTTGATCTAGCCATTGTTTGATTGTGGCTTCGGGTTGGGCTCCGACGAATTCGTCTATGACTTTGCCGTCTTTGAAAAGTTTTACTGCTGGGATTGACATTACTCCGAATTTGGATGCTGCATCTGCGTTCTCGTCAGTTGCTGCTTTTGCTACTATCAGTTTTCCATCGTATTCTTTTGCGATTTTTTCTAGCGTTGGGCCTAGCATCATGCAGGGTCCGCACCATGAAGCCCAGAAGTCTACTAGGACTGGGGTTTCACTTGATTTTTTTATTACTTCTTTTTGGAAGTTTATGTCGGTTACGTTGATTTCCATTGTTGATTAAATTGATTATTTTTTATAAAGGTTTGGGAGCGGTGTTAACAATTTCCTTTGGAAATTGTAGTTAAGAGTTTGGTGTACGCTTCGCTAGGAGTTGGGAGTCTGAGTGTTGCGCGCTTCGTGCGCGCGGAAGTTATTTAATTGGATACTGCTTAGTTATGTTATGGATTATTCGAGGATATGTGAGGTTTATACTGCGCTTGAGGGGACGGCGAGTGGGCTTGAGAAGACTGAGATTCTTGCTTCTTTTTTGGGGGAGATTAGAGACAGTCCTGAGTTTGTTTATTTGCTTCGTGGACAGTTGTTTGCGGATTATGAATCTAAAGAACTTGGGATTTCGCATCAGTTGGTGATTAAGGCTGTGGGTCGGGCTGCTGGGATTTCGGAGGATGAAGTTGTTGAGAGTTTTCGGAAGAGTGGGGATTTAGGTTTGGTTGCTGAGAGTGTTTTAGGGAAGGGAAAAAAGCAGCAGGGTCTGTTTGAGGGAAAGCTTAGTGTTGAGAAAGTGATGGGGAATTTGCGAAAATTGGTTGATGTGGAAGGTTCGGGGGCAGTGGACTTGAAGATTGGGTATATTGTTGATTTGTTACATTCGGCTTCGGCGATTGAGGCTAGGTATATTGTGAGGACTGTGCTTTCTGACTTGAAGATTGGGGTTGGGGTTGGTATACTTCGGGATGCGATTGCGGTTTATTGTTTTGCACCGGAGAGCTTGGAGGATAAGAAGGTTTGTGCGCGGGCTGTTCAGGAGGCGTATGATAAGGCGACGGATTTTGCGGAGGTTTTTGAGAAAGCTTGTGTGGATGAGTTAGAGAAGATTAAGATGGTTGCGGGGAAGCCGTTGAAGGTGATGTTGTTTCCTAAGGCTGCGAATGTTGAGGATGCGTTTCGGATTGTTGGTCGGCCGGCTGCGTTTGAGTATAAGTATGATGGATTTCGGGTGATGGTGAATAAAGATGAGAATGGTGAGGTTAAGATTTTTACTAGAGCTTTGGAGAATGTGACTAAGCAGTTTCCTGATATTGTCGAAGCTGTTGAATCTAATGTTACGGAGAAGAGTTTTATTTTGGATTGTGAGGCAGTTGGGTTCGACTCTGTGACGGGGAAGTATACCGATTTTCAGGCGATTAGTCAGAGAATTCGAAGGAAGCATGGGATCTCGGAGATGAGGGCGAAGTTGCCAGTTGAGTTGGTTGTTTTTGATGTTGTGTTTCTTGATGGGGATAGCTTGATTAATGTTGCTTTTGAGAAGAGGCGTAAATTGATCGAGGAGATTGTTCGAGTTGAGGAAAAGAAGATTGTTTTGGCTAAGCAGATTGTGACTTCGGATGAGGCTGAGGTTGAGGCGTTTTATAATGCGGCTTTAGAGGATGATCAGGAGGGGTTGATGGGTCGTCGGCTTGATGCTCCGTATAAGCCTGGTGCGAGGATTGGGCATGCTGTGAAGTTGAAGCCAGAGGATAGCGATTTTGATTTGGTGATTACGGGTGCTGAGTGGGGGACTGGGAAGAGAGCTGGGTGGTTGACGAGTTTTGATGTTTCTTGTCGGGATGATGGAGAGTTGCTTGGGATTGGTAAGGTTTCTACTGGGTTGAAGGAGATTTCTGCGGAGGTTGGGGGTTCGGAGCTGGGAGTTGGGAGCGAGTTGACGTTTGGGGAGATGACGGATATGCTGGAGAAGTTGGTGACGAAAGTTGATGGGAGGCATGTTGAGGTTCGGCCTGAGGTTGTGGTATCAGTTCGTTTTCAGGATGTGCAGAGGAGTCCGGCGAATTCTAGTGGGTTTGCTTTGAGGTTTCCTAGGATTTTGAGAATGAGGCCGGATAGGAGGGTTTCTGATATTGCTACTTTGGATGAGGTTGAGGTTGAGGTTGGAGAAAAATAGTTTTCGAGTATATCAAAGCCTTTATAAAAGAAAATAATTATAGTGTTATATGGTAGTAGCGAAAAAAGTTGTTTCTCGGAAGGATACGAAGTTGAAGGTGCAGAATATTGTAGCTACGACATCATTAGAAAAGGAAGTTAGTTTGACTAAACTTGCTCGGACTCAGCCTAATACTGAATATAATCCTGATACTTTTCCTGGGCTTGTCTTGAGAGTTAAGGAGCCTAAGTCGGCTGTGTTAGTATTTAGTTCAGGGAATTTGGTTTGTACTGGGACCAAGTCTGTTTCGCAGGTTAGGGATGTTGTTGGTCAAGTTATTAAACAGCTGAGGAAGATTGGGGTTAAGGTTACGATTAAGCCGAAGATTACGGTGCAGAATATTGTTGCTTCGGGTGCCATTGATTTGGATTTGAATTTGAATACTTTGTCTTTGGAGTTGGAGAATACTGAATATGAACCGGAGCAGTTTCCTGGTTTGGTTTACAAGTTGGAGGCGCCTACTGCTACGTTTTTATTGTTTAGTAATGGGAAGTTGGTTTGTACTGGGACTAAGAATAAGGCGCAGTTGGATGACTCTATGATTCAGTTGAATAAGAACGTTAGGGCTGCTCTTAAGAGGATTAAGGAGATTGCGAAGAAGGCTAAGGAAGATGGCACTGATGATGATTTTTAATTTAAATTCTTAATGGTTTATACTTCGTTAAAAAAACGCTTACGTACGCCTGTACGCTTCACAACTTTTCGCCTTGTCTAAATCGTTTAAGAATTGAAATTGTTTTGTATTATATTTTTGAAAGTAGAAAAACTTATAAGGGAAAATTTCCAGGGTTTTGTATGGTAGTTGAAAAAGGTAGTAAGATTAAGGTTGAGTATAGGGGTAGTTTTGAGGACGGTGAGGTTTTTGATGCGAGTGAGAAGCATGGGCAGCCGTTGGAGTTTGAGGCTGGTGCTGGTATGGTTGTTCCTGGGTTTGATGCTGCTGTGATTGGGATGGATGTTGGCGAGGAGAAGACTTTTACCTTGAAACCCGAGGAGGCTTATGGGATGCCTGACGAGAGGGCTGTGCAGAAGGTGCCTAGGGATAAGTTTCCGACTGAGGCGAAGGAAGGAATGATGATCGGAGTGCCTTTACCTAATGGGCAACAGATTCCGGCTAAGATTACCAAAATTGATGAAAAAGAAGCTACTATTGATATGAATCATCCTATGGCTGGAAAGACACTTGTGTTTTGGATTAAGATTGTTGAGGTTCTGTAAATGACTGCCGAAAGTAATCCTTTTGATGTTCTTGGAATTGAGCTTAAGAATTTTTATGATGTTGTCGCCAGGAGTGTTTCTGGTGTTGTGGAGAATCGTGATGGGTGGAAAGACATTTCTTTAAGAGTGAAATCTGAGTTATCTCCTGAAGAACAGGCTGCCATTCTTCAATTGTCTAATTATGCTGATAATGATAATGATTTCTCTAGATTTGCTGGGGTATCTCGTGGAGAGGGTTCTCCTTGCGGGCTTGGTTTTTATATGTCCATTGCTACTTATGCCTTGAAGAAACATGAAGAGCGATTAAATCTTTAAATGTTGAATTTTTTTATTAGATACTGGATGTTAGAAAGTGCCACCATGATCTTTCTACTTTAAGAATTTCTCCTGTTTCGATATCTACTTTTGCCTCGATTCCGGATAGGACTGGGAAGATAAAGAATAGTTTTACTTTCTCTGTTCCAGTGACCGAATAGACTGCTCTTTTATTGTGTTTTGTAATTCCCACGTTTTCTATGTTTCCTAATATAAGAGAATTTTCAACCGCTTGCTCTGGGGAAATTTTCATTTCTATCTCTTCTCCTGATAAGTTCACATAGAGCTTTGATGATTTCATTATGATGTTCAGTGGTGTTTTTATGTAGTTGAGACTTGTGTTTATTACGTTTACTCCATTTGAGAATTTCTCTAGGGATATTTTTTCATCTTGAATTGTTACTTCGAATATTTGGGAAGTGATTTTTTCTTTCATCGGAGTATTCTGGCTTGTTGTATTCTGTTGTAGAGTTGTATCTGCTAATTGATTTTCAGGATAGACCTCTCCTTCTGGGGCTGGTATATCTGTTTCATAATTACAGGCTTGAGTTACTTCTGGCCTACTGTCTGTTGTTCCGCAGGAATTTGAGTCCGTGCATTCTTTTGTTTGTTCGTTATTTATACATTCAGTCCATTCTGTACAATTCCAATCTTCGGTACATGTTGCGATGGGAGTGGAAGTGCATGCCTGAGTTACTTCTGGTTTAGTGTTGGTTGTCCCGCATGTGTTTGAATCTGTGCATTCTCTTGTTTGTTGTTCGGACGAGCATTCGGTCCAAGTTTCGCAGCTCCAATCTTCTGTGCAGGTGATTACGCAAGTTTGATACCCTGTGCTATGCACTGAGAAAGAGGGAGAGAGGGATGTGTCTGAGAATTTTATTGTTTTTTCGGTTGTTCCTGACAGCGTATTTACTTTTGCAATGAATTCTCCGTTGTAATCTATATTTTCGCCCTCGTTTACTAGTTCTTCTTTGACTTGTGTGCAATCTTTTAGTAGGATGATTTGTGCTGATTTTGGGTTCGAGTCCATGTCTATGTCGTTGGCGTATACACTGTATCCTCCGCTGACGTACCAGATTTGTCCTTCTGTTAGTGTGCTCCCTGATATTCCCGCACTTTGTATTTTTGTCATGGAGGGAACTGTTGCTCCTATTGTGTCTGAGTTCATTGAGGAGTTTTTGAGTGATACGCTTCCTGCTGATATTGATTCTATGGTTGTGTTGAAGACGTTTGAGTAGGTGTAGAATTCTCCTTGTGATAGGGTTTGGCTTTCTAGTTCGTTTCCGTCTAGGCTGAAGCTGATTTGTGCGGTTGTGTCTATACTTGTTATTTTGATACTATATCCTTCTCCGACGTACCAAGTGTCTCCTTCGTTGAGGCTTTTGTCGTCTTGGATTGTTATCATTGATGCGGAGGCGAGGGATAGGAATAGTGAGAATGTTATCGACAGGGTCAGGATTAATGCCTCTTTTTTCATGTCTTAGGGAGTTGAATATTGTTTTTAAATATTGTCTATGTTATAGTGTTAAATTTTTAAAGTTAGGATTGGTTGGTTTGTTATGGTTAATTTTCGGGAGTTTGTTGTGGGTAGTGGAAAGACGGTTTTTGGTGGGCGGGATGCTGAGAATAATGATAAATTGGTTCTTGAAGCTGGGCCTAATGATGTGATGCTTCATACGTCTGCGCCTGGGAGTCCGTTTGTTAATATTGGAGACTCTGCTTCTAAGGTTGACTTGAAAGAGGCTGCGGTTTTTTGTGCTAAGTTTTCTCAGGACTGGCGGGATTCGAAGCGGGATGTTTCGGTTAATGTTTTTAGGCGGTGTGATATGGAGAAGGATAGGAAGATGAAGAGTGGGACTTGGGGAGTTAAGAAGCAGGAGAGGGTTAAGGTTAAGAAGGCTGATATTTTGAAATTTGAGGAGATGTTGAATGAAACCAATTAGGCAGTTGCAGATGGGGAAGGCGGGACTTAGCGATGCATTTGTTGAGCAGGTTAGGAGTGTTTTTGAGAATGAGGGGATGGTTAAGATTTCGATTTTGAAGTCGGCTTGTCGGGATAAGGGTGAGGCGAAGAAGATTGGTGAGGATTTGGTTGATGCTTTGGGGAGTAAGTATGGATTTAAGTTGGTTGGATATGTTTTGACTGTTATTAAGTTTCGGAAGGATCAGCGGTAGGTAAGAATATAAATTTTATGAGTATGGTTTACTATTATATTTCATGAGAAAGATAGTTGAGTTGTTATTACTTTGGAATTACTACTTTAGCAAACGTTTTTAAATTGTTATATTCTTGGAAACCTAGAATGAATCAGGATAAATTTACTTTTCCTCAAAAAACAGTTTTGGATGAATGGAATCCTCATATAGTTAGGCATATTCGGAGAGGGCCTTTAGATTTTAGTGAGACTGATTTTAATGAGGCGCGTTTTATTCGTGATGGATATCCTGAAAAAATTAAGAAAGAACTTCTTGCGAAGATTGGAGAAAATAGAGCTGAGGCACTTGAGGCGAATTCTAGAGAGTGGGTGAAGCAGTGGGATTTGGCGCAAGGGATTTTGAGAGAAGTTAATGGAGAAGGGATTTATCCTTTGGCTTATCGTCTTGATACTAACCTTTCTGGAGCTTTGGATGTGGATCCTATTGAGGGATCTAAATTTGGAGGTGTTCCGGATTTTAGGTATACTTATAGATTTCAGCATTCTGGGGGAAAGACGCCTTTGGAGGTTGTTTCTAATTTATGGCCTAAGTGTGGGGGATGTAACGAACATATGAATTTTTTGGGTGGTGTCGATTTAAGTGATTGGTTAATTCCTATTCATGTTATGACTGGGGGTGGTATGGATAGTGGGCCTAAAGTTACTAGTTTGGATCTTAAATCTAGTCAGTATAGTGGAGTTGGATTTGGTAGGACTATATGTAGTGATAGCTCTGCGCATAGGCCATTTTTTCAGATGTTTTATTGTAATGAGCCTCATTTTGATAGTCCGGCTTTTGATTCGATGATACATGCAGAGCAGAGATATGAGGGGGATAAAGGTAAGGTGATGAATGTTGAAGAGTATAGAGATGTTGTTTCTCAGTTTGTTAAAGATAATGGGATTGAATCTAATATTTCTATTCGGAGCTTGGAGGGAGTGGCGCTTAAGTTTGATTTGGATATTCCTGGGGAGGATTATGGGGAGGATTGGATGTATGATGTGGAGGAGGATCATCCGGAGATTTTTGGAAGGGAAGGAGATTATCAATTTTTTGGGAAGCCTGAGAGTCAGCAGGGTAATAGAAGGTTTGCTTGTCAGAATACTTATCATGGTTTACATAGAATGGGACCGATTGTTAATTGGACTGATCGTGATCACGATTTTACTTATCAAGTTGATGGTTGCTTGAAGTGTTTGGGGCAGGAGAGTAATCAGGTTTATTGCAAGACTGATGGGTCTTGTACTTAGGGGAGAATGGGTCGAGATTATGAGGTTAAATTGAAATGAATATTTTACAAGAAAGAATTAAAGTTTATGGAAAGGTTGGGGATGTTTTGAATAGTATTGAGGGCGTTTCTTTGGAGAAGTATCGTTTGGGGGTTAGTAATTCTGTTTCTACCTATACTACTTTTCATGACTATTCTATTAAGGTTGATGAGAGGAAGGGTGGATTTTTTTCTTTTGGGAAAGTTAAGCCGGTGAAGAGTATTCAGGAGATAGATAGTATTGTGAGAGAGGAGACTGGGCTTGCTGGTTCGTCTGTGGTGGATGAGATACAGACTTTGACTATGGGACGGGGAAGTGAGGATGTTTTTGTGAGGGAGGCCAATTATCAATTTTTTTTGGATGAGAAATTTAGTTTTGAGGGAGAAATAAAAAATAGATTGTGTGAGTGGATTAAGATTCGAACTGTGGATTCTTTCCCTACTTTGTCTTCTTCGTTTTATGGTTTTTTTCCGGATGAGGTTCCGGTTGAGCTTGAGGCGGTTTGGGGGAGGTTGAATAGGAGATGAAGGTCAAGGGAATTGAGATGTTGGTTGATGTTATTGAGGGGAAGGTTGATGTTGAGATGCCGGATCAGGTTAGGGAGGTTTTGGGTATGGTTCATGAGTTGTCGACTGAGTTTCCCGATAGTGTTGTTGATTTGAGTATGGCGACTTATGAGGGTGGGAAATATTCTTTTCCTATGTATTTTTGCTGGGAAACCGATAGGGTTGTTCGGAGTTCGGCTGTTGAATATATTGCGTATGATGAAGAGAGTGGGGATTATTTTGATTGGCTGCAAGCGGAGATTGGTGGGGATGTGAGGTATGATTGTGAGAGTTTGGTTGGGTATTTTTGTGATAGGTTTTTGGGGAAGTGATTTATTGTTATCACTAGAAAATTGCTACAATTGTAAAGATTTTTAAAGGGGAATTGTTTGATTTTTTATAACATATATAACAGCACACACACAAATAAAGAATACAGAAATAACTCATCTAACGATGTCGACTTCCAAAGATTGTGCATAGTAGTTCATATTTTGTTTGTTGGAATACCCTTTGGTGTTTGAACGAGTGGAATAGGTTGTTGAAGCGTAATGCTTTGATATATTTGGACTTTTGGTTTCGATCGTAGGTGGGACTTTCTGCTGACTTTTAGCCGAAGATAGGAGGTATGTGATGGCGAAAAAGGTTGGAACTTGTTTTTTAGAGCTTGTTGCGATGGCTAGTATTACCGCATTTGCTCTTTGTATTATTGGAAAAGGGATTGCTTATTTACTTAGAATTTAAATTGGAAGGAGGATTTGGAAGAAGGAAGTTTTGTTTTTTAATTAATTTAATTTTTATTGGAGGAAGAACTATGTGGGAAAAGATTAAGGAATTTATGGATGATTTTGGTATTACGGGCAAGAATTTTACAATAGGATTTGTTGTTATTATTGTATTGATTGCTGGTGTTACTGCATACAATGGCGCATTTACCATTGCACAGGATTCCCAGGGTGTTATCACCAGATACGGTAAATATAACCGAACTGTTAATCCTGGTCTGGGTTTCAAGATACCATACATTGAACAGTTGAAAGAAGTTAAAACCAAGAAAGTCTTTCAGGCGGAATTCGGTTTTAGCACATCCAGGAAAAAGGGACAAAATGCTGCCACGGTTAAAGAAGAAGCCTATGGGACCGGTAGCACTGCCCTCATGCTGACTGGCGACTTGAATGTTGTCGTAGCCCCATGGCTGGTACAGTTTAAAATCAAAGATCCAAAGGCATTTTTATTCAATGTTGAAAAGCCTCTTGAATTACTACGTGATACCTCGATAAAGGTTATCAGGGCCATTGTCGGAGATCGGTCTGTTGTAGAGATTATTGCGGAAAGGGAGCAAATTGCTGCAGAAGGTATCCCAATTCTTCAAGCCGATCTTAATAAGGCAGAATCCGGGATTCAAATTGTCACAATTGAAATGCAAAAAACAGATGTTCCTGGTCCCGTGAGAGAGTCTTTTAATGCAGTCAATATTGCGGATCAGGCAAAGCAAAAACGTATTTTTCAGGCCCAGAAAGAATATAATGATGTTATTCCAAATGCTGCCGGACAAGCTAAGGCAACCATTGAAAGAGCAAATGGTTATGCAATCGCAAAAGTCAATAAGGCGAATGGTGATGTTGTTGAATTCAACTTGTTATATGCTAAGTATCTGGAGGCCTCTGAGATTACATTACAGCGGCTATACTATGAGACAATGGATATCGTTGCCCTGAATGCCAAGAGTATCAAAATATTAGACGGTAATCTTGACAGTCTCTTACCCTTACTTAACGTGAATAAATAGGAGGATTGCTATGAAAAAAACTATTGCTGTTGTTACTGTCCTTGTCTTTGTTTTGGTCGTGGGGATATTGTTTTCTGGATTGTATACTGTCCATGAAACGGAACAGATGGTCATAACACGCTTCAGTAAACTGGTAGATGTGGTGAATGAGTACGGTGAGAAAAATGATGCTGGTTTGCATTGGAAAACTCCTTTTTTAAATACCGCCAAACCCTTCTCGAAACAAATTCTTGAGTGGGATGGACAGAGTGGTCAAATGATTACTGCTGATAAAAAATATATCCATGTTGATACATTTGCCAGATGGCGCATCGCTGACCTTAAAAAATATTATACTGTTGTTGGAACTCGGGATGAAGCATTAAGTCGGCTTGATGACATTGTTGACCCGGCTACCAGGAATGCTGTCCAACAGGCCAGCTTGGCGAATATTGTAAGGAGCACCAACAGGAAACTCAGTGAAACTGGAGACTTTAATGATGTTGAATTGGGCCGAGAAGGGGTAGTTAATAAGATTCTCGCGGCTGCGCAGATTAAGGTTGCGGAGTTTGGTATAGAACTGATTGGGTTTGAAATCAAGCGGGTCAATTATATTGAAGCGGTTCGGACAGCGGTTTATGGTAGGATGTCTGCTGAACGTAATCAGAAAGCAGCCGAAATTACTTCAGAAGGTGAAGCCGAATACAATACGATCCTTGGTAATAGAGATAGAGACCTGAAAGAAATTACTTCTACTGCTGCCATGACTGCCCAGAAAACTAGAGGTCAAGCCGATGCGAATGCCGCTAAAATTTATTCAGATTCATATTCCGTAGATCCCAAGTTCTATGACTTTTATAAAAAGATGATGGTTTATCGGACTTCTGCAGAAAATGGCCTCGATCTGATTATGACTACAGATAGTGAGCTTTGGAAAATGATGCAGGGCTTGAAATTGAAATAGATACGACGTATAGTCGGGCATGGGTGGAAGGTAATTTCTACCCATGCTTATTGTGGGAGGTTATTATGGCAAGAATAGCATTGATCTTATTTATCCTGGGCTGGTGGAGTATTGGATTCATTTCGTGGAGACGTATCATTAGAAAAAAGTATGATTTTACCCTGTTGCACTTCATCGCTGGTATTTTTGTGGGTATATTTCCTGGGCCGATTCTTTTATTGTGGCTCATTGAAGATGCATCCAATGCGGTGATTGAGAAAAAAATCGATAAACCTCAAGAGGAGGCAAATGATGAAACTGATGAAGAGGGGACATAAGGGATTTACCCTAATTGAGCTTATGATTCTTATAGCCATTATTGGTATTCTGGTTGCTGTGGCTATCCCGATATTTAGTAAGGTCAAAAATATATCTATAAATAGTGATGGGCAGATCGAATATATTGAGTCCGTGCCGACTGTTGAAATGGATGATATTGTAAATTAACTTAACCAAACATGGCCTTCTGTTCCTTGGTGCTCTGTGCTCTTCGGCGGGAGGCTGTGTTTATTTGTAAGGGGGGAGTATGATTAATTTTCTTGATAATTCCTGGGTCTGGGCATCTGGGAAAATTGCAAAGAGTGAGGGATTGACACCACCAAAATGGACATTAGTATTAACGCTTATGCAGGTGTCTGTAATGTCTCTGATGTTGATATTGGGGATGTAAAATTTAATCTATATACAACACACAGTCTTTTTCCAATTGGGGTTGAGGGCTGTGTTGTTATTTTTTTTGTTTGTTTTATGGTTACCATTGGTTGCCTTTGGGAACTTGGGTTTGTTGGTTGGATGATGTTGGTTAACTGGAACGCAAAAACTTATAAAGTAAATTTTCGGAGTTGTTTTAGGTTATTTGATAACCAATCTACTTTCGAAAGAAAGGAAACAATATAATGGCACGAACAATATTTGCGCAGAATCCGGAGAAGTATATTCCAGCTTTGGCTGAGGCTTTGAAGAAGATTCCGGAGTTTGAGGTTCCTGAGTGGGCTATGTATGTTAAGAGTGGTCCGTCGAGGGCAAGGCCGCCTGTGGATGAGGATTTTTGGTTTACTCGAGCTGCTAGTATTTTGAGGCAGTTGTATATTCATGGTGTTGTTGGTGTTGGGAAGTTGAGGACTCGGTATGGTTCTAAGAAGGATAGAGGTGGAAAGCCTGATCATTTTTTTAAGGCGGGTGGAAAGATAATTAGAGTTATTTTGCAGCAGGCTGAAGCGGCAGGTTTGGTTGAGAAGGTTTTGAGGATGCAGCATGGTCGTAGGTTGACGCAAGCTGGTCGGGACTTTTTGGATTCTATTGATGGGGCTTATGATGGTGATATTGATAGCTCGGATTGGGTTGTAAAGAATGTTCTTGTTGTTGAGCAACCTATTGATGAGGTTACTGAGGAGAATGAGACTGAGATTGAAGTTGAAGAGACTGAAGCACCCAAGGGTGTACCTCCTGCCCAGGTGGCATCCGATGAATCGGACAAGGTCGGCAAAGTTGCTGAGGAAAAGGTTGATGTTAAAGAATTAAAGAAGGAGAAGGAAGATGCCGAGTAGGAAGGCTAAGGCTGCTAGTAGTAAGAAGAGGCATTTGGATCGGGCTAAGAGGCAGACGAAGTGGGCTCCGTTTTGGACAGTTATTAAGAAGTTTGGGAAAGGGAAGAAGGTTCATCCGTCGAGGATTACGCATGTTAAGAGGAGTTGGAGTAGGCATAGTTTGAAAATTAAACCTAGAAAGATGAGGAAGGCGAATTTAGGATAATGGCAGGACCAAAAGCACAAATACCAGGGAAGGGGCCAGATCAGAAAGGCATCAAGGCTGGTGGAGAGGCTGTTCCGTTTAATAAAGATGCAGAAAAAACTAAGAAGATTGAAGAACTTAAGGAGACTCCTGAGAATAAGGAGGCTGTTGCTGTGAGTGAGGGTAAGTCTGTTGAAACTAAGGAAGAGAAAAAAGTTGTGGATAAAAAAGATTCTGAGCCCGCTATTGCTAAAGTTGCTAAGCCCAAGAAAGAAAAAAATGTTGATGCAAAGGTTGAGCTAGAGAGAGAATATATTGTTCCTATGAGGAAGGGGTTTATGAATGTGCCGCATTATAGGCGAGCGAAGAAGGCGGTTAAGACTTTGAAGGAATTCATGGTTCGACATATGAATGTTAGGGACAATGATACTCGGAAGATTAAGGTTGATATTCATTTGAATAATGAGATTTGGTTTAGGGGGATTAAGAAGCCGCTTCATAAGATTAAGGTTAATGCTAAGAAGATTGATGGTATTGTTTATGTGACTTTGGCGGACCCTGCTGACTATGTTAAGTTTAAGATGGCGAGGGAAGCTAAGGCTTTGGTTGCTGCTGAGGCTGGGAAGAAGGATGTTAAGCCGGCTAAGGTTGATAAGGTTGATACTGCAACACGTAATAGTGTACCCTCTAAAGAGGGAACTGATGTTCCGGATTCATCGGGCAAGGATAAAGATGGGGTTGATGATGTTAAGGAAGAGGCTGAGGATAAGAAGTCTGGAGCCGAGAAAGCAGTTAAGGAAGCTAAGGTTGAGGCGAAGGTTGTGAAGCATAGTGTAGGTGGGAAGCATGCGCAGAAGACGGCTCCTGTTCGGAAAGTTTTGAAGTAGATAGATTAGGGGTGACTATTCGAAAAATGGTAATAATAACTCCAAACGACATAACTTACATTGATTCTGAATTATCGGATGCTGAAAAGTTTGTCAAAGGTGCGCTTGAAGTATATCGAGTAAGGTATCATTCTAATGATTGTGTTTTGAAAATTGCTTACCCTCGTGATAATTGGGGAGTTCGACATATTGAAAATGAGTGGGAGGTTTTAGATAGGGCAAAGAGAGTTTCTGGGATTACTCATGGGATTAAAAAATATGATTGTGTTTTTGGGAGTGCTATTCTTAAGGAATATTTTGAAGGGGATATGTTATATGAAAGTGTAAGTTCTAGTGTCCGACATCAACTTGAAAAAACTGTTGAGGATTTGCATTTTTTGGGAATTTTTAATCTAAATATAAATGGTGAAAATACTATTCTCTCTCCAAGCAAAAGGAGAGCGAAGATTATTGACCTTGGACATTGCGATATCTATTCTGAAGATTATGGTGCTATTTCCCCTGATATGTTTTCAAATGGGAAAAAACGTGATCTGTATGATTTGGGATTGTTGTTTGGGTAGGTTTTTAATATTGAATCTGTTATTTGTTCTATGAAGTTGATTCATGGGGAACTAATGGATATTGCCGATCACGAGAGGGCTAAAACTTCTGCTAATTTTTTTAAAACTGGGAAGGGGGAGTATGGAGAGGGTGATGTTTTTTTGGGGATTCGGAATGGGGAGTTGCGGCGGATTTCTAAGGTTCATTGGGATAGAGTTGGTTTTTCTGTGATTGAGGATTTGCTTAGGTCTAAAGTTCATGATGAGAGATTGGTTGCGTTACTAATTTTGGTTGAGAAGTTTGAGAGGGGAGATGAGAGATTGAAGAAGGAGGTTTTTGATTTTTATTTGGAGAATGCTAGGTTGGTTAATAATTGGGACTTGGTTGATGTGTCGGCGTGGAAGATTGTTGGGAGATGGTTGATTGATAGGGACAGGGAGGTTTTGGTGAGGTTGGCTCGTAGTGATAGTTTGTGGGAGCGGAGAATGGGAATAGTTTCGACATTTGCTTTTATTCGGGAAGGGGATGTTGATGATGCTTTGAAGATTTCTGAGATGTTGCTTGGGGATGACGAGGACTTGATGCATAAGGCTGTGGGTTGGATGTTGCGTGAGGTTGGGAAGAAAAATAGAGAGATGTTGGAGGGTTTTTTGAGGGAGAATTATGATGAGTTGCCGAGGACGACGTTGAGGTATGCGATTGAGAGATTTGAGGAAGATTTGAGGAAGAAGTGGTTGAAGGGTAGATGTTAGATTTTATTATGGTTCCCATGTGGTTAGGAGATTGCTTGATGCCTTGATGCCGCCTGATACGACTGAGAGATATATTTCTATTTTTGTTACGTCTTCTTCTGTTATGCCGTTGGGCAGAGGAACCGTGAATCTTTTTGTGTCGTATTCTCCTGGGAGGTTTTCTGATATTGTATAGCTATGGGAATTTCCTCCTGTGAATATTAATACTTGTAAAAATAGTATTCCTTCCCTAACTATTGTTTTTGTTACTTCTCTTGTTATCTGTATATCGTCTATTAATGATATGTATGTATTTGCTAAGTTGTTTGTGTCCGATGAATCGTAGAATTGTCCCTGTCCTGCTGCTGCTATATCTTCGAAAAAGGTTATTGCCGTGGATGGTCCGAAGCCTATGGTAGAAACTGATATGTTTTTATTTTCGTAAAAACTCTCGGCGAGATCTTCTGCTCCGCCATACTTACAAGAAGATAGGGTCGTATCTCCATCTCCTAATATTACTAGAACTTTTTCTCTTCCTTCGATTTCGTTGTTATTGAATATCTCTAATGCTTTATCCATTCCTTTGCAAACATATGTCCCTCCACTTGCGAACCATGAGTCTATTTCATTGTTGAGGCTGGTTAGGTCATTGGATAGATCGTGGACGTTGTTGTTCGCTGGGAGATTATCCTTGAATCCTACGAGACCTATTTTTGCCAATTCATCTCCTGCTAATACTGTTTCTACGAAATCTATTGTGGCAATTTTTGCTTTTGTTAATCTGGTTTCTGGTTCTCCGTCGTCTAGACTCATGCTTCCTGATAGGTCTATTGACAACATTATATCTATGGGAACAGGTTCTTCGGTGGATATATTTTCGGTTATTATTTCGGTTATTGTTTTTACCAGGCTTGTTGTTCCACGTTTTATTGATAGATCTATTTTTTCTGTTCCGTTGCTTTCGTAGAAGGTGATGTTCGACAGTTCTATTTTTTCTTTTGATAGTTCCATTGATACGACTTGTTCGTCTATGCCGACTTCGAGGAATGGGATTATTATTAATGCGATTATTGAAACGGATGCGATTATTAGTAATGTTATGAGTACAGTTGTAACTATTGCCGATAGTCCTCTTTTGTTCATATTGTGCTTAGTGTAATGAGTTTTATAAATATTACATTCGATAAGTTGAAACGACATTATTTACTAGAAAAAAACTAATCAAAATATTAATTCATAGAAATGTGATCTTCTTTTGACCACCCAGGCTTCGAATATATTTCTACCCAGCATTCCTTTTCACTAGTTGCCCAATGTATCGTATTTGGATTTATGGTATATTCATCCTTGGGTTGTAATATTATAACTTTGTCATCTAGATATAACTTGAGAGTTCCAGAAAGGATTGTATAGTGTTGTATCATCTTTAGATGCTTATGTGGACGACTTTTAATAATAACTTCTATAGCTTTATCATATTCTGGATGGTTGGATGTTGGTTCAATTTCAGAAACAAAATGCATTCCTTTTCCATCTAAATCGAAAGCGTTTTTATTTGGGTACTTTGTTTTCAATTGATTCAGTATTCGCCTTGAACGTTGTTCTAAAGTTTCATTTTTCATTTTATCTTTATTTTAAGTTTGATAATTAGATATAAAAGGTTATTCTTATGATTTATTCTATGAAAGATATTAAGGAACTGCTGAATTTTGGTTTGATTAATTTTGATAAGCCTGCAGGACCAACCTCTTATTCGGTTTCGGAGTTTGTTAAGCGGCAGTTGGGTCTGAAGAAGACGTCTCATATGGGGACGCTTGATCCGAAGGTGACTGGGGTTTTGCCAATTACTCTTGGGCGGGCTTGTAAGTTGGCTGGATATTTTATTCGGCATGATAAGACTTATGTTGGGGTGCTTGAGACTCATAAGGAATGTAGACTCGAGGATTTACAGAAATTAATTGATGATAATTTTACTGGGAAGATTAAGCAGACGCCGCCGCATCGGAGTGCTGTTAAGGTTGCGGAGAGAGAGAGGACTGTTTATTTTTGGAAGTTGTTGGAAGCTTCAGAGGATGGGCGTTATTTTTTATTTGAGACTAAATGTGAAGGGGGGACTTATATTCGGAAGCTTTGTTCGGACTTGGGAGAGATGATTGGTGGGGCGCATATGGGGGAGCTTAGACGAACTGAGGCTGGTATTTTTGGCGAGAAAGATGTTGTTAAGTTGGATGACTTTGAGGTGGCCGTAATGGAATGGAAGAATGGGGATGATGCTAAGCTTCGGGAGATGGTTGTTCCGGCTGAGGTTGCTATTCGAGAGGTTTTGCCGTGTGTTGATGTTGATAAGAGTGCTGTGAAGTCGCTTTATATTGGGAGGCCTTTGTTTGCTAATAATGTAAAAAAGGTTAGGGGTTTGGAGTTAGGAGTTGGGGGTGGGGAGTTGAAGGAAGGGGATTTTTTTGCTGCGTTTGTTAAGGATGTTTTTATTGGGATATATCGTAGGACCAGTGAGGAGATTATTTTTGCTCGGAGTGAGTTTGTTTTTAATTAGGATTTTTTTGGGAATATATAGGTTGAAGGATAGATTTATTTTTAAGTAGAAGTTTCGTGGTTTTGATATGGAAGAGGAACATATGCACGAGGATATTAATGGGGCGATTGATCAGGACGAGTTTTTGAGTGAGGCGAAGGAATTTTTTGAGGTGAATAGGAAAGAGATTATTCGTTCGATGAGTGGGGAGAATAAGGTAGTTCAAGTTGATTTTGATGAATTTTCGGCACATTCGCCTGAGCTTGCTGGGAATTTGATTGATAGGCCTGAGGAGACGGTTCAGTTGTTAGAGGTTGCTTTGGAGGAGTTGGAGTGGGCGCCTAACGATGCTCGTGTTAGGTTTATGAGTATTTCCAAAGGTCAGGAGATGTTTATTCGGTATATTCGGTCGAAGCATTTAGGGAAGATGATTAGTATTGAGGGGATTGTTCGGCAGGCGTCTGAGGTTCGGCCTTTGGTTACTAATGCTAAGTTTGAGTGTCCGAGTTGTGGGACTATTATTTCGGTTCTTCAGATTGATAAGAAGTTTAAGGAGCCGAGTCGGTGCAGTTGTGGACGACGTGGTGGGTTTAAGGAGATTGCGAAGGATATGGTTGATGCACAGGTGTTGACGATTGAGGAGGCGTCAGATAATCTGTATGGGGGGGAGCAGCCTAAGCGTATGACGATTTTTTTGAAGGAGGATTTGGTGGATCCGACTATGGAGATGAGGACTACACCTGGTTCTAGGGTTAAGATCATTGGGATATTGAAGGAGATTGCGATTTCGACTGGGAGTGGTGCGATGCTTACGCGGTTTGATTTGGCGATTGAATCTAATAATATTATTCCGATGGAGGAGAGTTTTGAGGATATTGATATCAATGAGGAGGATGAGAGGGCGATTCGTGAGTTGGCTGCTGACCCGAAGTTGATTGATAAGATGGTTGATTCGATTGCGCCTAGTATTTGGGGAAAGCGTGATGTGAAGAAGGCGTTGGCGTTTCAGTTGTTTGGTGGGGTTAAGAAGACGCGGAGTGATGGGACTAAGATGAGGGGGGATATTCATGTGTTGTTAGTTGGGGACCCGGGTGTTGCGAAGTCTGTTATGCTTGGGTTTGTTGCGGGTGTTGCGCCGAAGGCTCGTTATGTTTCGGGAAAGTCTTCGACTGGGGCTGGTCTTACTGCGACTGTTGTGAAAGATGAGATTTTGAAGGGTTGGGGGCTTGAGGCCGGTGCAATGGTTTTGGCGAATAAGGGGATTGTTTGTATTGATGAGTTCGACAAGATGGATGAAGAGGACCGGTCGGTGATGCATGAGGCAATGGAGCAGCAGACTATTACGATTGCGAAGGCTACTGTTCAGGCGACTCTTCGGGCGCAGACTTCGGTACTTGCGGCTGCGAATCCTAAGTTTGGTAGGTTTGATCCGTTGCAATCTATTCCGAAGCAAGTTAATTTGGTGCCGTCGCTGTTGTCTAGGTTTGATGCAATTTTTATTATGAGGGATATTCCGGGGCGGGATAATGATGAGGCGATTGCGACGCATGTGTTGCTCGAGCATAAGCAGGAAGCGAAGCATGATGTGATTGATAAGGATTTGCTGAAGAAGTATATTAGTTATGCTAAGCAGAAATATAATCCTGTACTTGGGAGTGAGGCGATTGAGGCGATGAAGAGTTTTTATGTTGGGCTTCGTAATATGCCGCAGATTGGAGACGGGCCGAGTAAGCCGATTCCGATTGGGGCTCGGCAGCTTGAGGCTATGGTTCGTTTGGCTGAGGCTCATGCTAGGATGAGGCTTAGCGAGAAGGTTGATGTTGCGGATGCTGTTGCGGCGATTGATTTGGTGAAGAGTTATTTGTTGCAGGTTGGGTATGATAAGACGACGAAGACTTTTGATGTGGATAAGATTACGGGAAATTCGGCTTCGGCTCGGAATAAGATTGGGGTTGTTATTGATACCTTGAGTGAGTTGGAGAAGAGGTTGGGGAAGTTGATTCCGTTGGAGGAGATTAGTAAGGCGCTTGAGGGGAGGTTGAAGGGGGCGGAAGTTGATGAGGCTGTTGGGAAGCTGCTTAAATCAGGTGACCTTTTTAGACCGAAACGGGGCTTCGTTCAACGGATGTAGGTCGGGTGGGTGGTGGCAACGGAGTTGCGGGGGTTATTGCTTTGCAATGAGGGTAGCGGTGAACCGCGAAGGTGGGGGATTGAATGTTGCGCTCTGTTTTCGCGCTGGGGATTTGTTTCGGCCTAAGCGTGGGTTTGTTCAGAGGATGTAGGGGAGTATAATAATTTTTATAAACTCCATTTCTCAATTATTCTTATGTTAAGTGCTAAAGAAGCCGCTCAGGTGGCTGCAGAATACCTAGAAGATATTAAAAATATTTATGATGTTAGTCTTGAAGAAATAGAATTTTCTAGAACTGAAAATTTATGGTTAGTCACGCTTAGCTATACTCCTAGTTCTTTATTGGGTGCTGATAAAGAATATAAAATCTTCAAAGTTGATGCTGATGATGGAGAGGTTCTTTCCATGAAGCTTCTTAGATAATGGCTAAGCCTCCTTTCTTAGTAAGTGAAAAATTATTAAGGAGATACATTTCAAAACCTATAATTCTTGATACAAAACCCCTAGTCTTGTTCTTAGCTGGAATTTATAATCCCGATAAAATTGGAGATAGACTTACCGCTGGATTCGAGAGAGAAGATTTTGAACTTCTCTGCAAGTTTTTGTCTAATTTTAAAGGTATTATAATAACCCCTCATATCCTAACAGAAGCTTCCAATATTATAAATAGAGATTTGCCAAAATCTTTGTTTTGTGAATTTTTTGAGAAGGTTCTCAGTAAATTGGAAGAATTTCATGAATGCTCTGTTAATAAAAATGATATTTTCTTAAGAGATGAGACAAAGAGACTGGGTATAACAGATGTTGGAATTATTTTATCTTGCGAATTAGAAAACAGCCTAATACTGACAAAGGATTTTAAATTTTCCTTAGAATTCTCTCAAAAAGGTTATCCCATAGTGCATTTTGATTTTTTAAGATCAATTAATTGGAAAAAATCCAACCTTTCAACTCAATCTCAATAATCCTTATAAAGTCAAGTTGGCATTTTGAATTATGGTGGAAACAACTGGTGAGATTCGGAAGAGGAACGTTGCGTTTAAGCTTAGGATTGGGGATGTTTTGAAGGGTGTGCCGATGATGGATGAGGGGAAATTTTTGTTTTTGGAGCTTGGGGATAGGAAGGTTGTGAGGGTTAATATGATTGCTAATTGTGTGGATAAGTTTATTCAGGAGGGGGAGAAGCAGTTTGGGAGTTTGACTGTGGATGATGCTAGTGGTCAGTTGAAGTTGAAGGTTTTTGGTGAGGATATTGCGAGGGTTAAGGATATTATGCAGGGGGATACTTTGCAGGTTGTTGGGAATATGAGGGAGTGGAATGGGGAGATTTATATGATTCCGGAAGTTGTGAAGAAGGTTGATGCGCGGTGGTTGTTGGTTCGGAAGTTGGAGATTCAGAATGCGCGAAAGGATATGCCTGCTGAGGAGAATCGTGGAGTTAGTGAGGTTAAGAATTTGGTATTGGGGAAGATTAAGGAGAAAGAGAGTGAGGGTGGTATTGATAGGGATGCGCTTGTTATGGATATTGAGGCTTCGCCTGATGTTATTGAGATTGAGGTTAAGAAGTTGCTTGAGGAAGGGTTGGTTTATGAGCCACGGCCGGGGAGACTTAGATATTTAGGATAATGGTAAAGCTTTATGATAGGAATTTTAGGTATGAGGATGTTAGTAATGTTAAGGGTGGAGATGTTATAGTCTATCCGTGTGAGGCTGGTTATAATAATTATCTTATTGTGAGGAAGGTTGATGGTGGTAAGATTAGTGGAGAAATTGCTTCTGGTTTTAGTGGCGTTAATTCTGTTTCTGCGAAAGATATAGTGAGTGCTTGTAAATTATAATTCTTCGATGTCGATGTCGTCGCCCATCATCTCGTTTTGCTTTGTTTGCATCTTGTATTTTTCTCGTGCTCGCTTTCTGTCGATTAGATCGTTTAGTGTTACGTTTTGAATGTCTTTTCTTTTTGACAGTTTGATTTCTTCTTGCTCGATTTTTTTATGGATTTCTTCCATCTCCTCTATTTCCTCTTCTTCTTCTAATTCTGCCTCTGGATTTTTCATTCTTGTTTCTACTGATTTTAGGATTTCTTGTTCCCTATTGCGGTTGTTTCTTGTGAAGTTGATTTGAGGCTTATGATCTTTTAGAAGTTTGATTCCAAGGAGTGCTTCGATTTTTAGGAATATCTCTTTGAAGTTTTCTGGTAGTGTGCCTTTTTCGATTTGTTGGATTGATTCTGGAGTTGTGTCGATTTTTTTTGCGAGTTGGGATGTTGTCATTTTGATTCTTCGTCTTGCCATGTTTAGTGTCCACGAGTAGTCGTCTAGGATGTCTGGATGGTATTGTTTTGGTTTTGGCATTTTGAGTTTTGAGAGATTTCGTTGGGTTATTGTTTGGTCTCCTGAGATTTCTGTTGTATCGCGTCTTCCGGACATTCTGTCTAGGCGTTCTCTTACGGAGTAGGATGTGTCGGCTTGTGATAGTTGAGAGTCAGAGGGTTTTTTTATGATTGGGATGTTTTGGTCTTCGGCGCATTCTTCGCAGACGTTTACCATTTCAGTCTCTTGGATTCCAGGATAGAGTGTTGTTTCTTCGGATGTTTTTTTGCAAATTGTGCAGATGCTCATGATAATTGTAGGAGATTTTATTTTTTAAATAAGTATATGGTTGGATATATAGGTTAGTTTAGGAGGTCCAGAATTGAATCTACGTTTTCTAGTTCGTAAAGGACTTTGTCGTTGTTGATGACTAGGGCTGGAAGTTGGGTGACTTCGTGTTTTTGTTTTAGGAATTCTAGGGATGTTAGGTTTTGGTTTGCGGCGATTGGTAGAAGCATGAAGTCGGCGGATTGTTTTCTAATGTCTAGGAGTATTTTTGACCAGACGTTTTGTGTTGCTTTGATCTCGGTGTCTTCGGAACCGTATTCATATAGATATACTGCTAGATTGTAGTTGTCGCATCGTTCTAGGGATTTGTCGTTTGTCATCCAGAGGAATGTTCTTAGGAGGTCGTATTTTTTATGGAGGAGTTTCATTGAGTCGGTCAGTTTTCCTGAGTCTTCGTAGAGCTCTAGGAGTTTTGCCTCTTCATAAATTCTATCTGCTACTATGATGTTTTGTTCTTTTATTACTTCGCAGTCCAGTGATATGTCTTCGGCTAGTCTTGCGGTTGCGGATGCATCGGTTAGGCTGATTTCGGATTGGAGGTAGAGGCTTGATATTTTTGCGGAGTTTGCTGCTTCGATTAGCATTCCTAGAAATAGTCCTGCTAAAAAGACTACAATTGTAATTAAAAGAGCTTCCCAGAATACATGTTTTTTTGATTTTAGCATTTTATCTTGTCCCCCATTCATTGTAGCCTCTTGCATACTTGTAGAATGCCGTTAGTAGTAGTGGGGGATACATGATCAAATAGAAGATTGAATATATAAATATGTCGCGTATTGGGTGTCCAATTATTTTTGCTTGACCTCTTGAATAAAATAATGATGTGAATGTATAGGTTAGTCCGAGTGAGAATAGGAGCATCCCGAAGAAGAAGAGGATGGATGGATTTAAGGTGAAGCTATCTGTTGTGATAAGAGCGACATTTGCTGCGACTGAATACTTTGCTACTAGGAATTTCATTAGGATGAAGTTGAAGAATCTATATGCTAAGAAGAAGAGTCCTGTGATTCCGAGTATCCAGGAGAGGGTGAAGAAGGGCATAATGAATAGGCCGAGCATTCCGCATTGTAGGAATTTTTTTCTGTATTTGGCAACTGTTTGGATTCCTCCTACGTTCCACCTGATTCGTTGCCTAAACCATTGACCGACTGTTTCTGGAACTCTTGATCGGACAACTGCTGGGATGCACATTCTTACTTTGTATCCTTTTGAGACCGTATTCCATGTTAGCTCGATGTCTTCTGTTAAGTTTTTCATGTCGAAGCCTCCTGTCTTGTCTAATACTTCTTTTTTGTAAATTGAAAGAGGTCCGTTTGTTACGTAGATTGATTCTATGAATTCGAAAAGCTTTCTTGTGAACGCCATTACTTTGTATTCTATAGATTGGGATTTTGTTAGGAAGTTTGTTTTTGGATTTTTTACGAATACTCTAGATGTTACTCCGCCTACGCCTTCTTCTTCTAGGAAGCCGACCATCTTTGATATTGCATTTGGAGCGGGGAATGAGTCGTCATCTGAGAAGCCGATTAACTCAGTGTTTGCATATTTTAGTCCGTAATTTTTTGGGCCTGCTGCTCGTCCTGTGTGTTCTGGAACCCTGTAGGCTTCGACTTTTGGATATTTCCTTGCATATTTTTTTATGATTTCGTAAGAGTCATCTTCTGAGTAGTCGTCTACTATTATGACTTTTTTTAATCCGGGGTAGTCTGTTTTTAGGATGTTTTCGATGAATTTCCCTATGTTTTTTCCGTCATTGTAACAAGGTAGGATTATGCTTAGGTCTTTGACTTTTGTGTATTTTGGGGCAGCATATACTTGGGACTTGTTTTGGAGGTAGATTAGGATATGGAGAGTTAGAAAGTAGAATGCTATGAATGTGTAGGTCAAATACAAAACTGTCAAAAATTCCATTTTTGTCAGTTTTGCTGGACGGCTGTCGCTTGGTGGGACGCTTCGCTGGTAGGCTGTGGGGCGCTTCGCTGGTAGGGGCTTGGCGAACTTTTTTCTTTTTTAGTTACGTTGAAATATTCGTAGAATTCTTCTGACAGGTTTAGGATTAAGGTATGTCCTTCTCGCTTTGCGTTAACTAGGCTTAATTGACGGAATTTTTTAATGTGTTCATATGATTTATTCCCTCGGATTTTGATTACGACGGATTGTTTGATTGGTTGTTTATATGCGATGATTGCGAGGGTTTCTTGTTCTGATTTCGTAAATTCGGCTGAACCTGTTGCTAGTTTGTTGATGATGTAGTGGTATTTTTCTGCGATATCCATTTTGTAGGATTCGCCTCGTCGGATGATTCGGAGTGCTCCTCTAGACTTATATTTTTGTTCGAGGTCACGTAGGATTGATTTTAGCATGATTGGATTTATGTCGGTTAGGACGATTAAATCTTGGAGTGTTAAGTATCTGCCAGCGACGAAGAGTGCGGCTTCTACTTTTTCTTGGGCTTCAACTTCGTTTGTTTCGAATTGGGTTTCGATTTCCAAAGCTGTCGCCTCGGAAATGGTTGGGGGTTGGGAGCTAGGAGTTGGGAGTATTATATTGCGCTCTTCGTTCTTCTCAAAGGATGACCCTGTTGGCCCCGCGCTTGCTGAGTTAGAATTTTCCTCTTCCATTGTGTATTAGATAGTTAGGAGTATTTTAAAAGTTTAGTGATTTGGTTTTTGGATGAGGTTTTGGAGATATGTTTTGATGGGGGTTGCTATTCTGGTTCTGGGATTGTGGTTTGTTCGGTTGGTTTTACCTAGTCAGGTTGATGATGTTAGTCCTTTGATGGGTTGTTCGGAAGATGTTTTGGATTTGGCAGATGTTTATTTTGTTGTGCCGAAGTTTGATGGGGTTGAGATTGGTGGGGTGTGGTGTGATAAGATGAAGAATCTCGCTTCTTCATCTGGTTGGGGGTTGGGGGTTGGGGGTTGGGAGAATAGGTTGGCGATGCATGGGGTTTACCATAACTTTGGGGAATTTGGGACTTATCGAGATAGGGCGTATTTTAGGGAAGGGGTTGAAGTTTTTGAGGAGTGTTTTGGGTTTGCGCCTGCGAGGTTTAAGCCGGGACAATTGGAGTGGATTCGGTATAATGATTGGATTCAGGATGAGGTTGAGGTTGATTTGATTTGGAACCAGATTTTTCATAAGGTTTATCATTGTGGGGATTCTGGAGTTTTTCCGAATTGGTTGATTCGGGTTTTTTAGGGATAATATGGTTCGTAGATTGTGTCGATTTTTTATTTTGGAAAACTAAAATGGGTTCTTGGAATGTTTGAATGTAGCGAAGGTGATTTTTGAAAAATGATAAGGTATAAAAGACAGAAAGTTTAGTTAATTGAATGGGAAAAGGGGCCTTGGTGATATTGACTTTTTTATTTGTGATGGGGGTAGTTTCTGCTCTGCCTATTTATGTTTCGCCTTTGGATGATGGGAGGTTGCAGCCGGATAGTAGTTTTAATTATACCTTTAATTTTACGAGTTCTGTCAATTGCAGTGGGATTCTTTTGTCTAATGTTTCTGAGATTGTGACTAATGCTTATGGTGCTGGGTTTATTGATTTGGATATTTCGGGCTTGAGTAGTCGACCTTCTTATTTGTGTGAATACCGGGATGGGTCTTTGAGAAAGGTGCATAATTTTTCGGATATGGTTTTGGGGAGCGTTTGGGCTGAGGAATTTGTTGGGGATGGTGTTGGGATTAGTAATTTGAACGGTAGTGATGGGGCGTTTGATGGTTGGGATAAGAATGCTTCGGACGATATGACTTACACTAATGGGACTAGTATTAGTTTAGTTGGGAATGTGTTTAGTTTGATTGGTTCGTTTTTTTCTGGGTCTTGGAATGATTTGACGGATGTTCCTAGTGGGTTTGGGGATGGGGTTGATAACGATACGACTTATAGTCATCTTTCTAATTTTAGTGATGACTTGGTTCATACTATTGACACGAACTGTTCGGTTAGTGGCTCTTGTGGTTTGTTGACTTATGATTCGGAGCTTAGTTATTATAGTGATTCTGATATTGGGGGGAGTGAATCTGCGTTTGATGGTTGGGATAAGAATTCTAGTGATGATATGACTTATACTAATGGGACGAGCATAAGTTTGGTGGGGAATGTGTTTAGTCTGATTGGGAGTTTTTTTTCTGGATCTTGGAATGATTTGACAAATGTTCCTTCGGGTTTTAGTGACGGGACGGACAATGATAGTCAGTTGAGTGAGAGTCAGGTTGATGCTTTTGCTTCTAATAATGGGTATTTGACTAGTTATAGTGAGACAGACCCTTATTGGACGGGTAATAAAAGTAGTTATTCAACGACTTCAGTTTCTAATACTTTGTATGCACCTATTAATTATGGTAGTAACTGGAATAAAACTTATGCGGATACTTTATACGCTGGAATAGAATGGGACTACAATCAGACTGCGCCAGCTATTGCTTATGCAGATGCAACATTCTTAACATCTTATACAGAAACAGACCCTTATTGGACTGGGAATAAGTCGAGCTATTCTACTACTGCTGAGATTGTGGCGCTTGGGTATTACAATGAGAGTGATGTGGATGGGGTGGTTGTTAGTGCTAATAGTTCTATGAAGAGTTATGTTGATGCGCGGGATGTTGTTTTTAATGATTCGGTTGTTGCTTGGGCTGATGCGAAATTTGTTGACCTTTCTGGGGGGGGTAGTTTGACTGGTCAGTATGATTTTGATGGGGATTGGCAGAATGGAGGTGTTAGTATTGTTGATGGGAAGATTTATGCGCAGAGTGGTTGGTTCTATAATATTTCGAGTTTGGAGATTAATAATTTGGAGATTAATGGGAGTGTTACTCCTGATTTGGATGATCAGTTTGATTTGGGAAGTGTTTCGGCTGAGTGGAGGGATTTGTATTTGAGCGGGGAGGTTGTGAGTAATGGGACTGGGGATAGTTGGTTTTTGGGGGATGTTGGGATTGGGACGGGGGCGCCTGACAGAAAATTTCATGTTTATGAGGCAACAAATGATAAGGTTGCTCATTTTGAGAGTGGCGATGATAACGCGAATATAATTATTGAAGACAACGACACTACAATGTATTTGGTTGCCAAGGATTCGGCTCTTTCCCTTGGGGCAACAGCTACGTTGGATAGTGGGAATTTGAATATTTTAAGTAGCGGCAACGTCGGGATTGGGACGACTGCGCCTGGAGCGAAGTTGGAGGTTAAGCAGGATTCTGCTGAATATGGAATTTTTGTTGACCAAAATGCGAATTATCCTGCTCTTTATGTTGATTCTGAATCAACATCATATGGTGCTGTTTATTCGGTAGGAAAATATCCCGGATACTTTCTGCAAGATATTTCTGGTGGGCAAGGGTTATATGTTCAGAGAAACATTGCAGAAGCAGGTTCTGAACCACTTGTTGAGATTCTTGATGACCATACATCTGGGACACAAACCGCTTTATATGTTAAGCAAGATGGTTCAGGTATAGGTATAGAAGTTGATGGAGCTGGAACAGGGTATTCGGCTATATTTAATAATGGCAACGTCGGGATTGGGACAGGGGCGCCGGGGACGAAGTTACATGTAAATGGAACCGGTGATAGTGCTGGAGGATTGCGTATATCAAATTCTAATGAAAATGTAGGTTTCTTTTTTACAGACGATGCTGCCGATTCAGTATTCAAAATATCTTACTCTGGTTCTGGGACAAACGATATACAAATACAAGATGATGGGGATATAGTATTAGCTGAAGAAACAGGTAATGTTGGGATTGGGACGGCGGGGCCATTATATCCTTTAGATGTGAGAGCGGCGACTTCGCTTGTTAATATACAATCTACGACTGGGACAAATAGGGCCTTAGCTGCGTTTACTAATACTGGTGGAACTGTTTATGTAGGTGAAGAAAGTAGTGCAGGAGGGGGTCTTCTTACGGGAGCATCTGCTTATGCGGCCGTGTTTGCTCATGGTGGTAATTATCCTATGCAATTAGGGACGAATAATGTTGTTAGAATGACTATTTTAGGGGGTGGCAATGTCGGGATCGGGACGGCGGCGCCGGATGCGACATTAGAAGTTGAAAAAGTAGGTGATACTGCGACAATGCATATAGATGGGGGCAATCATGCTTATTTACAGGTTGATAGAGGAGCAACAAGCAGAGAAGCCGCGCTTAATTTCCAAACAGCTGGAACTACTTTAATTTCTACAGGTATTAAAGCGGGAGATACGGATTTATATCGAATTGGTGGTACAGGCTTTGGAGCTACTTGGATGGCGATAAATACAACGTCCGGCAACGTGGGGATTGGGACGGGAAGTCCGAGTAGTTTACTGAGCATATATCGAAATGATGCGGCTGTTACGCAACAAGCTCTGATTGAGCAAGATGGGACAGGGGATGCTTCTCTTGGGTTTAGGGAAACTAGTGGTCAAGATTGGTCAATTGGTTTAGATAATTCAGATGGTAATAGTTTTAAGATTAAGCCAAATACTGATTTGAATTCGGGAACAGGGCTGAAAATGACTACTGGAGGAGATGCTAGTTTCGGGGCTACATTGACGGTGGGACAAACTTTGACTATTTCTGGTTCTGGTGATAGTTCATTTGTTGGCAACGTTGGGATTGGGACGGCGGCGCCACAATCTTTAACTCATCTCCATTCAACTGGAACAAGTGGTATATATCAAAGGTTTACAAATGCTGATACTGGAGCAACAAGTGGAGATGGAACTGTAATTGGTATTGGTTCTGATGAGGATGCAGTTATTTATAATTACGAAGGAACAGATATATATTTAACAACAACAGGGAGTGGAGATGTAATAATAGATAACGGCAACGTCGGAATCGGGACGGCGGCGCCGACGCGTAATCTTCAGGTGCAAAGCAGTGGTGCTACAAATGTAGCTATTCGTGCTGGGGACACAACATCAACGGCACAACTTTTGTTTGGAGATAGTGGTGCAGATAATCAAGGTTATATAAGTTATAGAAATGATGGTGATGATTTAAGGATAGGGACAAATGGAGGAGACCGTCTTACTATTTTAGATAGTGGTAACGTCGGGATTGGGACGACGGGGCCGGGGGCGAAGTTGCATATAAAAGAACCTATTGCAGAAACTCATCTTGAAATGAAAATGGAGAGTGGAGAGGGTAATAAACTTTTTAGAGTTAGTGATATTGGTTCAGGTGATAATAGAGAAAGAGGATATTTAGAATTATATGATACTGATGTAGCCACTGTACAGATTTCTTCAAATTCCGTACTTGATACATATTTCAACGCCGGCAACGTCGGAATCGGGACGACGGCGCCAGCAGAGACTTTAGATGTTCGTGGGAATATTGGCGCTCTTGCCATAGATGGTGCTCGTGATAATGATTGGGTTGGCGAGTTTAAAAACCAAGAAGCAACTGCTGGTCGTAGTTTTGGTGTGGCTATTCAAGCCGGTTCAAGTTCTTCAGATAAATCACTTCTTGTTCAAAATTATAATGGCACAGCATCTCATCTTACCATCCTTGGTGACGGCAACGTCGGGATTGGGACGACAGCACCGGGAGAAGGATTACTTGTTCTTTCTAAAACTGGGAGTGACCCACAATTAACGATTAAAAATTCTGCAACAGCAAGTGGCTCAGAGACTGGCTTATATTTCAAGGTAGATACTGGAACTACTGACACAAATAGAAAAGGAGGAATAGTATTTATTGATGATGGGACTAACGGTATTGGTGATATGCGATTTCTATTAGATTCAGTTGCTGATGGAGGAAATGTGGGTTCGAGTACAGATACAAAAATGATAATAACTCATGAAGGCAACGTCGGAATTGGGACGACGGCGCCAGGGAATTATGATGGTGAAGCTAACAAACTTGTCGTTGGAGATAGTGCAGGTAATGAGGGGGTTACAATTGTGTCTGGAACTGATTCAAGAGGACACATTCTTTTTGCTGACGGAACAACTAGTAATGAAAAGTATCGTGGAGCTGTTACTTATGACCACAGTACTGGAATGGGGTGGGGTACAGCAGATTCTATGGGTTTCCGTACAGCAGGAACTGTACAAATGGTTATAAACAATATTGGCAACGTCGGAATTGGGACGACGGCGCCTACCACGATGCTTCAGGTAGCAAGTACAGGAAATGATTTAAATGCTCAAGTTAACGTAAAAAATACAGGAACTGGAGCCGGAGCTGGAGCTAGATTTACAGCAAATTCAAATGCCGCTTCTTACTCTTTGATGAGTTTAGGCTCTGGATATACGACTTCTAATCAATATAAAGCAGATGGTACTCTTTGGGAATCAGCCAGTACTGCTTCAGGAGGATTGGGAATATCTCAAACAGGGAATTTACCTATAGGGTTTTGGACTGATAGTAATGAAAGGATGACAATCTTAGGAACAGGCAACGTCGGGATTGGAACGACAGCGCCTGCAGGGAAATTAGATGTTAAAGTTACTGCAACTTCAGGAACTATTGATAATGTAAATGATTATGGAGCAAATAGGATAAATATTGAAGGACTTGGAGCAGGTTCTACTGGGTCAGCGATTACCTATAATGCTTATACTGCTGGTTATCCAGCAACAGCGGGAGGTGCTGCTATTGGATTTGGACGTGAAGCCAGTAGTTGGGATACTTACATGGCATTTTACACAAATAATTTAGCGAGTGTTACTGG